>Ga0075122_10001750_pt1 | contig 14909 bp, 19 predicted proteins | sample AntAceMetag02UKB_FD_69790 | JGI IMG/M metagenome (GOLD analysis project Ga0075122, IMG submission 69790) | Saline lake microbial communities from Ace Lake, Antarctica - Antarctic Ace Lake Metagenome 02UKB | ecosystem: Environmental > Aquatic > Non-marine Saline and Alkaline > Saline | place... | reverse complement strand
ACCTACGTGAAGCAGAACTGCGTGGAGCAAACCTGCGTGGAACAGACCTACGTGAAGCAGAACTGCGTGGAGCAAACCTGTGTGGAGCAGAATTACAAAATGCCAAGTTTTACGGCAGAGGTGGAACTTCTAAGTTGAAAAAGAACCAAGTGACTGATTTTCTTAACGCACTTGGCTTTCAGGTGGAGTAGTAGGTGTGTAATCAAAGGGGACTAATTATGAAAAAAGCAACAATGAAAATAAACACAATGCCATTCGGAGATGAAGAAAGAAAGATAACACACTTAGTTTTTGAAGGTAGACCTATGGTTACTGCAACTCCTGAGCAACCAATAGAGTCCTTTTTAATCAATGGGGATATGGCACAGATTACTTGGTTTAGGTTTGGGAACTTAGAATTTAATGGGAAATATGTAGCAGAGATTGGTTATGAGTCCTCCCTACAAGAGAAAGAGACTAAAATAGGATATAACTTATACCGACCCGAAAGGGGAATAAAGATATGATAAAGATTAAATCATCTACTGGCTACCTAGGTCAAAGGTTTATTTGTTCAAAGTGTAAAAACGAAGTTGAACCAATTGATAAATACTGCAAGTGGTGTGGCAAAAAGTTAAAAAGAAAATAATCTACTAGAGGACAACAATGACTAAAGAAATAGAAGTAATATCTGATTTAACTACACTAAGCCAGTTAATGACCGATATAGCAGATGAACTAGAGCGGATTGGCAGACCAGATAAAGCAGAAGAACTATGCGGTGCAGCAGAAATAGTTGATAGCTGGATTAAGGATATAAATGACTAAAGACCTCCTTCGTGACATCACGAAAGGGATAACCAGAGTAGAGGTAATTGACGACAAAACAGCCGAAGCGATGGAAGTTTTGAAGAAAGCTGGGTACAAAATAATCAAGGAGAAACAAAAATGAAACAACAGATATCAGAGCTATTTATAAAGCACTCAATGCACACAAATCAGGCTTTAATAAATGATTTAGTAAGTTTAGTAGAAGCTAGGGATAAAGAGATTGCCCAGATGATTGAAGGAATGCCAGCCATGACCCTAACAAACCCTGGAAACAACCACCCAGCAAATGCTTACAAACTGATTGATAAAAGAGACTTACTAACTAAACTAGAGCAACAGAAATGAAAACATACTGGCAGGGCAGGCTTGATAAACAACGAGAGAAAATACTAAAAATACTAGATAAAGCAGAACTAGAACACTGGTTTGATATGCCCGACACTACCGACAACTGGAAGACCTGGAAGCGTATAAGAAACGAGATTGTAGATAAACATGATTGATCAACACTGGATTATCTTCTGGATTGTACTAGCAATAACAGGCTTCAATATTGGAGTAGTAACTACGCTGATGGTTGGACTGATTAAAATAATAATATAAATGAAAGGAACTATGACCAGAGAAAAACTAACCCTTATTTTACTTGTAGCATCGGTTATAATGTTAGTTATGATATCGAGAATACAACGAGATCAAACCCAACAAGAAACAAACCAAGAGCAGCAACTACCCACAACAAACCAAACAATAGCAGAAGATAAAATGCCAGATTTCGTTAGAGACGAGTTTATGGATGGCTGTATTAAAGACGGCTTTTTATCTACTCCATATTGTGAATGTGCATATAATTATTTGGACAAAAAAATGACAAACGGAGAGTTCTATAAGTTTGCTCACGAATATGATTCTTATGATGAAATACCACTTGAAATATACGACACATTTGATGCTTGTATAGATTATCTACCACCATCTCAGAGGGATGCACTATAATAATTATAGTTGTAAACTAATAAATTAGTTGCTATATTGTACTTATGAACTTCGACCCCTCTTTTTATAGCCAAATTACATCGTTAAAAAATTACCGTTTACCAACCAAATGATTAGCGGCTATTTTAGAGGGGTATATATATGGCATATAATTCCAAGAATCTACTAAACAAAGCAAAAAAAGTAGCTAAATTAAAAAATCTACTGTTTATTGAGGATGTATGCGTTTTTATTGGTATATCATCATCAACTTTCTATGATCATTTCCCGAGTAATTCGAGCGAATATAAGGAAATAAAAGACCTAATTACTGAAAACGTAATAAATCGTAAGCATGAAATGAGAAACAAGTGGTATGAGTCAGAGAGTGCTACATTACAGGTAGCATTGATGAAACTTATTGGAAGTGACAGAGATAGAAAGCGTTTAACACAATCGCACCAAGACTTAACTACAGATGGGGGTAAACTAGAGACTCTAGTGGTGGTAAAAGATGCCAACAGTTAACCTGAGTAAGTGGCAGACAGATGTTTGGAACGATAAACATAGATTCAAGATAATCAACGTGGGTAGACGTTCTGGAAAAACAGTTCTTTCAGTGGTAAAGATGATAGAGTTTGCATCAAACAATCCAAACTCAACAATTTGGTATATATCACCTACATATAAACAATCAGAATCTATTGCTTGGATGATGCTCAAGGAGTATATGCCATCGGCAGCTAAACCTGATTACAACGAGCAGAAACTAAGGGCTAAAATAGTCAATGGCTCAAACATCATATTAAAGGGAGCAGATTCACCAGACTCACTGAGAGGTACAAAGGTGGATTTTTTTATATTTGACGAGGTAGCTTTCTTTGTTTCTTGGAGTAAAGCGTGGGAGGCAATACGCCCGATTCTAGTGGACTCAAAGGCTCCTGCATGGTTTGTTAGCACTCCCAATGGTTTGAACCACTTTTACCAACTGTATGAGCGGCAATTAACAGATGCAGATTACACCAGCTTTCACTACACTAGTTACGATAATCCATTTATTGATAAATCTGAGATAGATAAGGCAAAAAAAGAAATGGATGATATATCTTTTAGACAGGAGTTTCTAGCTGAGTTTACCAGGCCAACTGGTACAGTTTATTACCAGTGGAACTTAGAAAACTTTATACTGCTTGAGTATGATGAAAACTTACCACTACATATCACTTGGGACTTTGGTGTAAATGACCCCACAGCTATTGTGTGGATACAACCCAATAAGGGTGAGACTAGGGTAATAGACTACTACGAAGCATCAAATGCCAACATTGAACACTTTGTACAGGTAATTAACAGCAAGCCATATAAAACAGCAGAGCTGCACACCGGAGACGTGGCTGGAAATGCCAGGGAATTAACCACAGGACAGTCCCCTATTGGGGTATTAAAGAAGTCGGGTATATATATTAGAACATCCCACATTCCTAGAATACAGGAGCAGATAAGGGCTACTCACAAAAAAATGAGTGGGTTGTATATATCTAACAAACTAGATAGATTTAGAGATTGCTTGCTTAACTACCGCTATCCAGAGAAGTCAGACGCTCTATTCAATCAATCAAACGAGGTACCTATCCATGATGAATACTCCCATGCCATGAGGGCTTTGGAGTATTGGGCGTGGAACTATACTAAGAGAACTAAAACTATACCAAAGAAATCAATAGACCCAATGAGCGGCCAAGCATTACTAGATAGAACAGGTATATCAAGGAGGATTAAGTATGGATAGTTTATCACTGCCGGTACAAGAACAATTTAGACGGTTTATTAAGCCTGAAATTAACCAATTATCTGACTCGCTTAATTATAAAATGGACTTTGATATTAGCAGGATTACTGTTTGGGCTGATGTTGACCAATTTAAGTGGAAAGAGGATGTGTATGTTTGGAATCAAAAAAAAGGTAATATGCAGAATATATATTCAGTTTACTGCGATGGAATATTTATTTGCCATATCGGAGACAACAGGGCATACAGTGAATCATTAAAGGACTTTTGGCGGGGGTTTCTAAAAGCCTATTCCCTACCTGATGATGATCCTGGTAAACTATGGCTAGATAAATCTATTTATAATGAGAAGCAAAAGGAAAGAAAACAACAAAACAATAAGCACGACAAAGAGATTATAAAAGCAATTGAGGATAAACCAGTAAATAGTGAAACAGATGAGCTTGCAAAGGAGATTGCCCTAGATGTCGCTAAAGAAACACACGCTACTACCAAATGACGCTACGCCTGAGGAAGTTGAGTTTTTAGAATATAGTATTACCAGCCTCTATAGTTCATTAGACCGCAGGGAGGATATGTTTTTAGTAGCTTTCATACATGAGTTAGGTTACAAGAAGTCGATAGCAGCAGCCATATTGGGTGTAAGTAATGCCACCATTACTAACAGGTTATCTGAGATTGAGCAGTGTTTGAGAAATGGTTACGCTAAAAAGAGGATACGAAAGGAAGTACAATAAAAGTATGATATTACACTCACTAATCCAATCACGACATGAACTAGCCAAACGATTTACTAAGACATTCCAGGATCAGGTTAAAAATGATTTAGTTAACTATAATGCAGAGGATGGCTGGCTATCTAGCTTTGTATCAGACTCTAAGTTATACATGAACGTATTTAAGCGGTACGAAATCATTATTCCAATGATTTTCACAACCCATGAGGGCATGGTTTCATCAATGTTTGATCGAGTACCAGATATTATGATTAACCAGGGCGGCCAGGAAGATGAGGAAAAGACAAAAAAGGTTAAGGCATCCTATGAATACCTAAAGCACAAGTGTAACCTAGAGTCATTTATGAACACCGCTGCATGGTGGTATATATTAACTGGTTTTCTATCAGCCCACGCTGGATATGTGCAAAAGGCTAAGGAAGTACCAGCAGAGGATGAGATGGGTGAGCCTATGTTAGGTGATGATGGTGAGCCTATTATGATTACAGTTTATGATGAGGATGACCCAGAGATTTATGTGGACGATCCAAAGTATTGTTTTTATAGTCCAGAGAGTGAATATTCTGTAAGAGCTGACAGGGTACCCTACTACACCCGCACTAAGTTAATGACGGTTGAGGATGTAGAGCGCACTTATGGTGTACGAGTAGAGGCAGACTCAACTGTTAAGGATTACAAAAAAGATAACACCTCTACCAACGACGAGCTACAAGAGGGCGATTTGGGTAGAGTTAAGATCGTAATGTATTACGGCAGTTTGAGTGAAGATATTGCAGAAGATTTATTAGAGTATGGTGAAGAATATGACCCGGATGGCTGGTACTACATAGTAACTACCGCCAAGGAGATACTACACCTAGAGCGCACCCCCAACGATATGAAAACCTGTACCCTGCTTAAATGGCATGGAGACCCTACTAAGTTTTTTGGCTTTGGTATAGCTAAGTTATTAGCACCATTTCAAAAGGAAAAGTCACTTAGAAGAAGTCAACAGGCTAGGTATGCAGATGTAGCCGCTTACCCCAAGATTTTACACTCAGCAGAGACAGATATAGACGAGATGGCTGCAACTGACCCCAGAGAACTACCAACTATTATGTTTGATGGTGATAAACCTGAATACATGACCCCACCAGACCTATCAAATGTGCTTATTATCAGCGATGAAAAAGCAGACGAGGATGCACAACGTGCTAGTGGAATGTTAGATACCTCACAGGGAAGCCAGCAATCAAACACCGTAGATACGGCCACAGGGCAGGCTATATTTGCCGAGGCTAGTGAAAAACGCATTAGATACGCTAAAAAGAAGTTTCTACAATTCTACAAGGAAAGTGTTGTTGTGTTGCTAAAATTAGCACAACTGTACTGGAGTGAGGACAAAGTAGTATCTCTAACCGATGACGATGGCAAGGAGGAGGAGATAATTGTTACCGCTCAAGACCTATCAGACATCGACTTTGACAAAGACATATTTATTGATGCTGAGAGTCTAACTATTAACAAGGATGTTATTAGGGCGCAAGCTATTGAACTATATGACAGAGTTAAGGATGACCCCCTAGTTGAGCGCAAAGAGGTATTTAAGGATGTGCTGAGGATAGGATTTGATAAGCGTAATCCAGATAAATACATTAAAGATATGGAATTAGTACCAGGTACTAAGTTGGTTAATCCAGAAACTGGTGAACAGTATGAGGTAGATAAAACTGGCGAGGTTATTCTTGCACAAGCTGATAATGAACTAGCCCAATCAGAGGGTGGAGACGTGCCAATGAGTGAGTCCGGTATCATGGGTGGCGCACAACAATTATGACCTGGGATAAAAAGGGTGGTGAGGGGCGGTGGACTGAGTATATCAACGAAGATACAGGCGAGTCATCACTTAAAATACACGAGCTTAAAATAGTCAAAACCTGGTGTCCGGCAGGTGAACATCATTTTCTTATAGTAGATAGCAACAAACGCCTAGCCAAGTGCCGTAAGTGTGGCCAGGAGTTAACCTTTGTAGTCGGTCGTGACCGCATTGAGGGTGAAGCTGTTTATTTAACCTGAAAAAACCAATTTCAAGCATTTATACTGATTATAAGACCAACCAATAGGAGTCTTAATTAACATGGAAAGGAGAGCAAGTCTATGAACGACACTCTCGAACAAGCATTTGCAGATGCAAATGAGAAAATTAACAGTGAGCAGGAAGCAGAGGTTGAGACTAAGGTAGAAGAACCTGAACCCAAAGAGGAAACCGAGGAAGTTGTAACCAAGGAACCCTCAGAGGACAAATCAGAGTCTTTTACTAAAGTAAACCCCGATGAACTGCCAGACGAGCTGAAAGGAGTTTACAAATCCTTACAGGCTGACTATACCCGAAAGACACAGGATGCGGCAAAGACCCGCAAAGAAAGTGCTGAGAGGGTAGAGGAGCTTGAGAAACGCTTAGCTGAACTTGAACAACCAAGCAAACAGCAAAGCCCACCAGACCCGGTGCGAGAAACTGTAAAACAGGAGATCGAACTGGAGAAAGTCAAGGATTTTAGAGACAGGGCAATTAGCGACTATGAAAGTGCTGATCCTAGATTGAAAATAAACTCTGAGGGGTATGATAAAGCGACCGATTTATTTGTTGGTCAAGAAATGGATGAACTATTAGCGGAACACGTTAAAAAGGGAAATCCAGAATACAGCTTTGATTACAACACAGCCTTAGAGACTGTTCTGGGCAACTGGGACAGCTATGTACAAAGTAAAAACAAAGAGTTTTTAGAAAAACAGCAAAAACAAGCAGAAGCTAAGACTAAAAAGGTCAATAAGTCGAATCCTAAAGGCAAATCAGCCAGTAGTATTCCTAAGAAACCAACATTAGACGAGGCTTTATCACTTGCCGCTGAAAAACTTTAATAATATTAAGGAGACAAAATGCCAGCTAATCTGAGCGAACTTGCTGCAACTACCCTCGAATTATACGAGCCTAGTTTGCAAGACAACATCTTCAAGAAGCACGTAGTGCTTGACCACATGAAATCTAACGGTGGTACAAAAACCGTTGATGGTGGTACAAAACTTCGTGTCCCATTGATGATGGCAACTAATAACAGTACCCAAACCTTTTCAGGTATGGATACACTAGACCTGAGCTATCAGGATACAGTCGATGCGGCTGAATATGATTGGAGATTTTACAATACTTCAATCGTTTTCACCAAAACCGATGAGATGAAAAACAGGGGTAAATCCCAAATCATCTCACTTCTGAAAGCAAAGATTACTCAGGCTGAAAACAGTTCCAGGGAAGCCCTAGCAGATGACCTATTTGATGGTACTGATGCAGCAGGAGAAATTATTGGTTTAGAAACTGTTGTTGGGACAGGAACTTATGCCAGTATTGCAGGTGCAACCTATGACTGGTGGCAAAGTACCGTTGATGACACAGCCGAAACGCTGTCTATTAGCGATATGAGAGCTGCTAAGAATAGTGCCAACCTCGGTAATGGTGGTTCTAATGTATCAATTATAGTTACTACACAAACCCTGTATGAGAAATACCAGGGATTGCTGAGTTCTACTTTCCAGATGAATCAGCCCGCTGCAACCAAAGAGTCACAGCGTATTGCTGATGGAGGTTTTACCTCAGTTGCTTTCGAGGGTGTACCGGTCGTTTTTGACGAACAGTGTACAGCTTCTGCAATGTACTTCCTAAATGTCGATAACTTCAAGATTTATATGCTTGAGGGTGGAGACTTCAAATTGGAAGATGCTAACGCACCTGCTAACCAGCACATCATGGTTAAACATATAGTATTCGCAGGTAATACCGCTACTGACCGCAGGGCTTCATTAGCGAAATTATTGAACAAAACAGCCTAAGAAAGGACTTATATGGCAGATATATCTGTATATCCAAGAACTGACTCTAACCATGAGACAGCCGCGGTAGATGCCGGAACAACTTGGGAAAATGGTGCTAAAAGATACCGTTATGTACAAGTTGAAGATGCTGCAGTCGCTGTAGGCGATGTAGTAACCCTCTCTGACACAACTGGTGGCGAAGTCACCAAGGACAGAGCAGGCGGAGCTTCCCTGGGTAATGTGGTTGGTGGTGTAGCATTAGCTACAGTTACCGATGCATATTATGGAGTAGTTCAAACAGGCGGAGTGGCTTTAGTTAAAGCTGCTGCAACAATCGCCGCAGGTACAGCTCTTGCACCTAGTGCAACTGATGGATTGGTAGCAGCTGCTACCACTTCAACAGCCAACTTCGTGTTTGCTGTATCACTGGGTACTTCAACTGCAACCACCTCTGGTGCAGGCTTGATTTACGCAAAATTAGTTAGTGCAATCTAACTTTTAACATTAAGCCCTCTTAGTTAACGCTAAGGGGGTTTTTTGTATTTATTTAGTTATATAATTGGTGTTATACTTATGGTATGAACCAACAACCCATTAAAATAGGGATTGGCATACCCTCACCCGACCGTATTCACCCTGATTTCGCCATACACTGCCTAACCTCAATTATTGCCTACACCAGAGAACATTTACCCCATATTAAACTAGATATTCGCCATGAGTCAGGTGTTAGAACTGATCGCAACAGAAATATCATTTTAACTGATTTTATTGAGGCTAAGGAAGACTATGTACTTTGGTTGGATTGTTTGGTTGGTGATACCCCCTTACTGGTCAGAAGAAATGACTTTATTGATTATGTTGAAATACAAGAGTTAATTCCAGAGTCTGAAAGACATATTAGGGGCAGGACATATACATCGGTACCATTAGAGGTAATGACTAGGGATGGATGGCAGAATATAAACGCAGTTAGACAATTAAGAACCAATAAGAAAATAAAGAGAGTGTCGGGCGAGTGTGTTTTTTCTGCTACAGAGGATCATCGTGTTTTTGTTGATGGCAAGGAGAGGTACGTTAATAAACTTTCTAGCGGTGATAAAATTGATAGATCAGACTTTATTGATAAAAATGATTATAACCCCTGGACAAACGAGTTTGCTGAAATGGCTGGTTTTTTTATGGCAGAGGGATCAAGCAATAAATATAAAAATGGTTGTCAGTGGTATCTTTGTAATTCTAAAATAGAATATCTAAAGAAATATCAAAAAACTATCGAGGCATTTTTCTCAGAAAAAACATATATAGTTGCCGATGGTAAAAATATGCACAAGTTATATGCCACCAATCCTAAAAATCTTTATAATTTCTTTAGACACAATTTTTATAGTAGCTCTGGTAACAAAAAAGTACCAACTCAAATATTAAACTCCAATGCAGATACGGCCAAAGCATATCTAAAAGGTTTTCTCTTGGGTGATGGCCATGTTGATGATCGGGGTAGGATTTCACTTACAGAAAAAAGCAATATTGGAATGGCAGGATTGACTTATCTTTATAAAAAACTTGGAGAACAGATAAGATTTCACATTAGAGATGATAAAGATACAATCCAGGGATTTTTAACTCAAAATAGACGTAAGTCAGGAGTAAATAAGATATTAGACCAACAGGATGAACAGTGGGTTTATGACATCAATACCGATAGTGGTAGTTTTGTAGGCGGGGTTGGAGATGCTTGTTTCCATAATTGTGACATGATATTTCCAGCAGACATTATTGAGAGATTTTTAGAGGTGAAAAAGTTTGAAAAAGAACCAGCACTAATTGGTTGTCTTTACTTCAAACGCACTCCAGACTACAACCCTATTGGCTACGTTGATAGTGATAACCCACAACAACCCTACCGGCCAGTAATGCCTCAGTTAATTCAAAAGGGGAAGATATACGAGGTGACAGGTTTGGGTTATGGCGGGATGATGGTGCCAATGGCTATATATGAAAAAATGGGTGTGGATAAGTGGACACATTATGGGGATAACTTTCACAACCCTCACGCCACATCGGGCAACCTAACCCACGACTTAGAGTTTTGTAGAAGTGTTAAAAAAGCAGGGTTTAAGATATTCATGCATGGTTCTGTTAGACCGGGACATATTGGTGAGAAGCTGATTACTGAGGAGGACTTTTATAATAAGTTCCCACCCAAACTGCTTAAAGGATTAACAGTCGATGTAGTTATGCCTACCACTGATTTAGAACAGGCTAAGAAAACAGCAGAGGCTCTAAAAGCTAGGGCAGGATATAGTTGCGATATTAAGATTGTAGAGGATAAGAAGCGGGTGGGGTATGTTAAAACTATTAACAGTGCATTTAGAGATAGTAAAGCTAACTTCTTTGTGTACACCGCGCAGGATGCATTTCCAGGACAAAACTGGTTAGCAAATGCCTTAATTGAGCAGTTTCGTACACAGGCTGAGTTGGTGTCATTTAATGATGGTAAATGGAATGGACAGTTAGCTGGTTTTGGGCTTGTTGCTAGAACATGGGGTATAACTAACTATAACGGTGATTTGTTCTATTCTGGCTACCACAGCCACTACGGAGACACCGAATTAACGCAAATAGCCAAAGAAAAGGGTACTTTTACCCACGCCAAGGAGGCAATCATGTTGGAAGTGGACTACATCAAGGCGATAGGGGAGAGTAGGGGAGTGGTTAAGGCTGATAAGAAGCTATATAAGAAGCGCATTAAGAAACTGGTTGATAGAGAGCGGGCAGAGGAGTTTGGGTGATAACTTACACTGAAAGGAGGATTTAATGTCAGTAATTTATACTGGCGGTACGTTTTGATTTATTTCATTCTGGACACGTTAATCTATTAAGAAAAAGTGCTGAATTAGCAGGTGATGGCAAGGTTGTTGTTTCACTTAATACTGATGAGTTTATAGATGAATATAAGGGCAGTTTGCCAGTAATGAGCTATAAAGAGCGTGAGGCTGTTTTACTGAGCTGCAAATATGTGGATATGGTGATACCAAACATAGGCGGCAAGAACTCTGCTTACACAATTCTTACACTTATAAATGGAGGCATTAAACCAGACTTAGTAGTAGTGGGTTCAGACTGGTGTGAAAAGGATTATTTATCACAAATGGGCTTCACCTGGGAGTGGTTGGGGAAAAAAGATATTGGTTTGTGCTATGTTAAATATACAAGTGGTGTTAGTACCACTGAGTTAAAAAAGAGACTAAGTGCAAGCGATAGTAATAACCACAACCCCCGATAGTAATTGTTTGTCTAATTTGTTAGGAAGTTTGGGTAAACCTAAGTATCCAGTAGTTATCCTATCTGATTATAGTTACGAACTTGGAAAGATACGTTTTGTATTTGAACATACTGATATAGATGAGTTTGTACTATTGCATGACAGCTGCGAGATTAAAGACGAAACACTGTTTGATTTAGCCTTTACAAGCTCGCTAAGTATGTCATTTTCGGCTTCTCCCACCGACTTTGGTTCATACCTAGGCAAGTATCAACGTGAGGTATTATCAAAGACAATTATTCCTACCCCAACCTCAAAACTAGAGGCTGTAGAATATGAGCAGTTATTTAACAAGCAGTATTGCCTAAAGGCTGGCGAGATTGCTAAATTAGAACCACAGCTGGTTAACAGTGATGTTTTCATAGATAAGTTTGGTAAAAAAATGATGGTATTAGAAAACAAATACCTGATTAAATACAAATCTTGCTGGACTAGAAACCAATTAACTTAAAAAAGGGACTTTATATTTATATACTAATAACAAGGAGATAAAACTTATGCAGAAATTAAACATAATTGCACCAGCAGAGGCTATTCAAGAGGAATTAAACGAGCGAATGTCAGCTTTAGAGGCTACTGAGGATGCACTTAAATTACGTAGAGATCAACTTAAGGCCAAAAATGGTCAAATTGAGCAGCGTGAAAAAGATGCGGCCAAAAGAGAAGAAAAGATTAGACGTGATTATGAGGAACTTAATCGCAAACAGTCTGCATACCAAAGAGAGGAAGATGTAATGTCTAGCGAGGCTAATTCAGCCGCAAGACTAGAAAAGGCTGAGAAAACACTAGAGAAAGCTCAAGAGAGAATTAACGAAGCAGAAGCCAGAGAAGCACAAATACTTGAAAAAGAAAAAGCAGTTTTAGAACGAGAGAAGAATTACCGCAAGAAAATCCGTTCAGAGTTTTCTGATGGACTTATCAAAAACCTTATGGGTTAGGAGTGTAGCCCTTGTCCTTACTAGAAGCTCTAAGCTACAACTTAGCGGTTGTTAGTTAAAATATAACAACTTTTTTTTCTACAATGAAGTTAATATGGCAACAACAGTCGCAAACCTACTTACTCGCCTAGCATATCGGCTTAACGAGGATTCATCCCCTAGTGATAGTAACGAAAACGCTAGAAGAATATCATTTTTATCAGAAGCACAACGCAAGGTAATGGGTGAAAATTACTGGTGGTTTAGTAATGGTGTTGCTAGTCTGCCAACAGTTTCAGGACAAGAGATTTACGACCTAGAGAGTGACTTTAGAGATATGATTGAGGTACGAGTAGATGAAAAGGTGTGTCAACCCATCCCACAGCCTGATGTTTACTCAAACTATGACTATCCACCGTTATCATACCAATACGACGGTATCCTAGATAGATACTGGGTGTTTGGTGAAAATGAGTTCCATTTATTACCAGTTCCTGCCTCTGCTCCTAGTGCGGTTAGTGTAACCATAACTAGAAGCGGTACTACCGCCACCGCTACTGCCGCTCACAGTCTAAAAGTTGGTAATTATGTCACGATTGCCGGTGCCGACCAATCTGACTATAATGGGGTTTTTAGGGTAACCAACACAACTACCACCACCTTTAACTTTACGGTGGAAAATAGCCCTGTTACCCCCGCCACAGGCACTATTACAGCTACTAAGCGCAACGTAGTTTATCGGTATTGGAAAAAGCACACTGATTTCAGTACCTCTACCGACACAACTATTATTCCCGACAGGTATTCAGATATTCTAATTGCCTTTGCTCTATCCAGAAAACTTACTGGTGCGATTGAGGATGAGCGAGGCAGTATGTCAGACGCAATCGAAGAATATAATCAGATTCTATCCGACATGAAAAAAGAGAATAACCGCAAAAAGTTTTACTTTAAGCAACTGATACCAAAAGGGAGTAACGTTTTATAATGCCTATGAAAGCTGGCAGTAATGCCAAAAACAACCCCAATAAAGAACAGGTCTTTTCAGGATTTCTAGGAGGGCTAAATACTTTTCAAGATGAAACCCTAATCAAAGACAACGAACTTACTGATGCTAAGAATATTATTTTATCAGTAGATGGTATCCAGCCTAGACCTGGTACTGTTACCTATGGCACTGGAGATAGTGCTACTAGGATTGATGGATTGACAGGTTACTACCAGTCAGACGGTACACGTCAGCTAATCAGGATGGCAGGTGGAAAACTCCAAGACCAAACAAGCGGTACAATTACCAACATTGACACCAGCTACACATCGGGTTCTCGGACTTCATTTATACAGGCCATTGATAAGCTATTTATATTTAACGCAGATGATGGTGAGAGTTACTACGATGGTACAACCCTAACTAGGTTTACCGCCCTCACCACTCCCGCCGGGACATCATGCACTCCCCAGGGGACAACTGGCTCAACTGACTATTCATACAAGGTAACGGCATGGAATAATGCCGGACAATCTCTAGCCACATCCTCAATAGCCACCACAACAGGCAACGCTACATTGAGTGCTACTAACTTTAATCGTATTAATTGGGGCGATGTTGCGGGTGCAGAGGGTTATAACGTATATGGCCGCTCTGCAGATGGTAAAGGTGAGACTTTCCTAGATACTGTTTATGAATCTACCTATGATGATAAGGGACAACGTAGCCCCGCTGCCACCCTGTTTCCTCCAGAGGCTAATAACAGCGCAGGACTTAACGCAACAATGGCAGTCTTTGGTATTTCAAGGATATTCGCAGCAGGCGATCCTAACGCACCCTCAAGGCTTTACTACTCAGATACAGGTTTAGATGTAGGTAATTTTAATATTTCACTAGATAGTAATGCGGGGTTTGTAGATGTATTCAAAAATGATGGATACAAAATTACCTCAATTATGCCATTTCAAGGTGGGATTATTGTCTGGAAAGAGAACGCTATTTATAAGTTTGATTTTGTAGAGGCTAGTGGAGACTTTGATGGGGATGGAGTAGAGGAGTCAGTATCACTGCCCCAGCTATCAGAGATTACCCGATCATTTGGTGGTATTAGCTTTAGGGGTACAAAATATGTTGAGAATGATGTTATATTTCCGGCTAAGAAAGACGGCAGATTAGCATTTTACTCACTAGGTAATCAGGAAAACTATGCAGGTTCAGTGCTACGAACTAATGAGCTATCAATTAAAGTTCAGGAAAAACTAGAGGATGTAAACGTTGACTATTTGGAAAAATCAGCAGGATTTTACTTTAATAATATATATGGGTGTGCTGTAGCTACCAGCAATGAGAGTACAAACAATAGAGTGTGGTGCCTAGATACCAGATTTGGTGCGTGGTCATATTGGGAAACCATTAGAGCAAGTGATTATTTAATCTATAACGGTACTGATGGTACTCAAAAAATATACTATGGAACTGATAATGATGGTGATTTAATTAATATGTTTCAGACTGACAG
>Ga0075122_10001749_pt1 | contig 14909 bp, 13 predicted proteins | sample AntAceMetag02UKB_FD_69790 | JGI IMG/M metagenome (GOLD analysis project Ga0075122, IMG submission 69790) | Saline lake microbial communities from Ace Lake, Antarctica - Antarctic Ace Lake Metagenome 02UKB | ecosystem: Environmental > Aquatic > Non-marine Saline and Alkaline > Saline | place... | reverse complement strand
GAAACACTTAAGATTTATCTCGAAGTCGCAAAAAGTTAAATCACGGAAATATTTGATAATGTCCTGCCCCTTTAGGGGTAGGGCTATAATAAAACATTTCACAAATAAAATCACCCCGAGTTATGTTACGGGGTGTCATCTGTAAACAAGCTAAATTTTTTAATTCTTGCTGTTTTTTGATTTTTTTAGGTAAGGAGCCAAAGAACAAGGTAGAGTAATCCAAAACATGTAGTGGCAAACAATGGTCCTGCCAAATTTTTCATCTTGTTTACCCTCCCAGGTAAAAAAATAGAAAATTAATGTGCGTTTATGATTTAATAATATAACTGCAAATATATTTTTTGTCAATCCGAGCGTTTGTTTCACAACCGCACGGACGAGTATTTTGCTTGACTCGAAGGCATTTCTGTGCTATACTGTATGTATAGCTAATGAAAAGTTAGCCAAAAAACAAAAATAAAAATATGAATAATTCAAAAAAACTACTAATAGTGGCTTTTACCTTATGTGCCGTTTTTTTATTCCTACCGAGCATGACTAATGCTATCGATGTAGGAAGAAGCCCAGAAGTAAAAATCTTTAGCCCAGTTGATCTTTCTCTGCAAAGTTCATTTATGGCTTATGATGAAAATTTTAGAGGAGGCGGAACTGTTGCAGTTTGCGATACTAATGGAGATGGTATTAACGAGGTAGTGACAGGAGCAGGTCCAGGTGGCGGACCACATGTACGAGTTTTTAGTAAAACCGGAGAATATCTCTCTGGCTTTTTTGTTTATAGCCAAAGTTTTAGAAAAGGCATTAGCTTAGACTGTGGAGACCTTGATCATGACGGGACTGCTGAGATTATTACCGGAGCAGGCGTTGGCGGAGGGCCGCATGTCAGAGTTTTTGACGGTCAAGGAAATGTAAAATTCACTCCAGGCTTTTTTGCCTTTGATCAGAGTTTTCGTGGTGGAGTCAATATAGCTGCTGGAGATGTTGATGGAGATGGTAAAGGTGAGATAGTTGTTGGAGCTGGTGTCGGTGGGTCTGAGGTAAAAGTTTTTGATAGATTCGGAGTACAAGAAGAATATACATTTGAACCATTTGATAAAACAATGCTTAAGGGTGGAATTATAGTCACGACTGCTAACGTAGATGGTGGAGCAGCTGATGAGATTGTCATGGGTGTTTACAAATATGGTGAACCAAGAATTAAAGTTTATAAAAATAATATTGAGCGAACAATCCTAGCTGACTTCTTAGCTTGGGACCAGAGCTTCCACGGAGGAATCAGTTTAACAGCTGGTGACTTTACAGGAAACGGAGTAGAGGAGATCGCTGTCGGAGTTGGAGCTATGGGTGGACCACAAGTTAGATTTTATTATGCCCATGGTGAAGAATTTAAATATCCATTTTTTGCTTATGAAGAAAGTTTTAGAGCGGGAGTTAGTTTGGCGGCTGGCGATCTTTACGGATCAACTAAGCCAGAGATTGTTACTATTCCCAGAAGGCTGATAGGAACGGGGAACACTGAATATTATAAATATATTGAAATAGATTTATCAGATCAAACTTTAGCTTACTACGAGTCAGGTATAGAGTTAGGAAAATTTAGAGTTTCATCAGGTAAGCCAGGTATGGCTACGCCAACTGGTGAATTTCGAGTTATGAATAAACAGAGAAGACCTTATTCTGGTACTTATAGTTTATACATGCCTTTTTGGATGCAGTTTACGTCAGCCGGTCACGGTATTCACGAATTACCAGAATGGTCTAGTGGTTATAAAGAGGGGGCTAATCATTTAGGTATTCCAGTTAGTCATGGTTGTGTTAGGCTCGGGATTGGACCAGCTCAAACAGTTTGGAATTGGGCAGAAGTCGGAACTCCTATAATAGTTAAATACTAAAAAAACATAGAATATATAATTGTCCCACCCCTTTAGGGGTGGGGCTTTTTTAATTGACAAAGTATTATTACCTTGGTAATCTTTGTTATTGAACGTTCGTCCTTTGAATATTAACTTTCGAAAAGAAAGAGGTGTAGAGTTATGAGTAAACCGGAATACATCAAGAGAAGGTTTTTTGTTTCATCGGTTTTTCTCGGAATGTGTCTTCTTATGATTTTTGGCATGATTTTGCCATGTGACAAAGAGACTGAAATGCCAGCAGAGGAAAAACCTCAACCCTTCACCTGCGACATGGATGAGGTCCGTGGGGTGGACATCTGTACGACAATTCTGACGGAGTCAGAGAAGAATAAAATACGCCCAGATTTGATGGAACAAAAAACACCGCTCGGCATGTATTTCGAACGGGGAAAAAATGTCGCCTTGATCATCATCGGCACCGTTGATAAAGGGAAAATCGTTCGCGGTACCAAGCCGGGCATCAGAATCGTTTTTCACAAGACGTTCCCTAGTATGATCTATACCAGGTTGCCGACTCGACCGGGAGGAAAGCTCGATGATTCTGATTGTATAATCGAGACACCTCTTTTTGTTGGTGGGGTTATGACCGGGACGGAGTTTTGTCTCCGCGGTATCATGACACAGGAAAGTCGCATTATCTCGGCCGATAGTCCGGTTCTCAAGTTCAACCAGGATATTTACAATCTGGTTTGGAGTGATTTTCTCCAGAAGCGAGGAATCGGGTCATTTGAACTTTATCTTCACCATTAGGAGTGAAAACCTCTTTTGTGCTATACCTGCGCTTCTTTATTGAAGAGCAGGTTTTTTAATTGCTAAAAAAAATTAGTTATTATATAATGCTGTAAAGACATTACTTAAGTCTGTTTTATTATGCGAAAGAAAATTTGGTTGACTATTTTAGGGATATTTGTTCTGACTGTATTAGCCGGAGTTGTTAGTGTTCCTAAAGGTCCAGATATACAAATTGGTGGTTATTTCAAGGAAATAAAGATACATCTTGGTTTAGATCTTCAAGGTGGTACAAGTTTATTGTATCAGGCTGATGTTTCTGCTATTGATGAAGTGGACCGAGAAGAGGCACTCGAGGGTGTTCGAGACGTTATTGAAAGGAGAATTAATTCATTTGGAGTATCTGAGCCGGTTATTCAAACAAATAAAACAGGAGATAATTGGCGAGTTATTATAGAGTTACCTGGAGTTACTGATATAGATGAAGCTATCTCTATGATAGGCGAAACTCCGTTACTTGAGTTTAAAACAGAAAAAGCACCAGAAGATCTTACCGAAGAAGAAATTGCTGAAATAAATACTTATAATGAACTAATTAAGGTTCAGGCTGAAGATCTTTTAACTCAGTCTTTGAATAATCCTGATGCATTTGCTGATTTAGCTAAACAACATTCTGAAGACACAGTTAGCGCAGAAAATGGTGGTTCACTGGGAGAATTTGGTAGAAATCAAATGATCACTGAGTTTGAAGATGCTGTCTTTAGTGGAGAGGTCGGTAAAGTTTATCCAGAGCTTGTTAAAACTGCTTTTGGATATCATATTATAAAGATTGATTCACGAGATGATGAGGTTGAAATAGTTTCTGCTTCTCATATATTGTTATTAACTCAGTCAACAGAAACTACATCCCTTTATCCAGAATATGAAAACACTGAGTTGTCAGGTAAAAATCTAGAGCAATCAGTTGTCTTGTTTGATCCAAATTCTGGTATGCCGCAAGTTTCTATTAAATTTGATAGTGAAGGTAAGGATTTGTTCTCAGAAATCACTACCAATAACATAGGTAAAACCGTTGCCATTTATCTTGATGGTGCTGCTATTTCTGTTCCTCGAGTAAACGATGCTATTACTGATGGTGAAGCTGTTATTTCTGGTGACTTTACAGTTGATGAAGCTAAGCAATTAGTTAGAAGACTTAACGCTGGTGCTTTGCCTGTGCCGATTTCATTAATGTCACAACAAAATATCGGGCCAAGCCTAGGTTTGTCTTCAATCCAGATGAGTTTATTGGCAGGTTTAATTGGTCTGGCTATCGTTGCTTTATACATGATAATTTATTATCGTCTTCCCGGCGTTATTTCTGTTGTTGCTTTGGTTATCTATGCTTTGTTGATATTAGCCGTTTTTAAACTTTGGCCAATTGTCTTAACACTAGCCGGTGTTGCTGGATTTATATTGTCGGTTGGTATGGCAGTTGACGCTAATGTTTTGATTTTTGAAAGAATGAAAGAAGAACTTAGAAGAGGAAAAATATTGAGTGATGCTATTGAGGATGGTTTTAAAAGAGCTTGGCCATCTATTAGAGATTCAAATATTTCCACCTTAATTACTTGCGTTATCTTGGCTTGGTTTGGAACAAGCTTGATTCAAGGTTTTGCTATTACACTTGGAGTTGGTGTTTTGTTATCAATGTTTTCAGCTGTTACTATATCTAGGACACTATTAAGATTGATTAGTACAAATAAAATGAACGAGAGACAATGGTGGTTTGGAATAAAAAAGAATCCGAGCGTTCCGCCTGAGGGGGAAACCACGCAGGTAAAAAAAGAAAAAGAATAATATGTATAACATAGTTAAAACAAAAAATATTTGGTTCACAGTTTCAGCAGTTTTTGTGGTTGCTTCAATTGTATTTCTTTCAATCTGGGGATTAAACCTAGGAATTGATTTTACCGGTGGAACTTTAATGCAAGTTAGTTTTAATGACGAACGACCAATAACCGAAGAGGTTCAAAGTAGTTTAGAAATATTAGATTATGGAGAAATAACTGTTCAACCAGCAGGAGAATCAGAAATGAATTTAAAACTTAAATCTTTAACGAACGATGAAAGACAAGTAGTTTTGTCAAATCTTGAAGAATCGTTTGGTGGTATTACAGAATTAACCTTTGAAAGCATCGGCCCAACTATCGGACAAGAATTAAAAAGCAAAGCTATCTATGCTATCATTGTGGCTTTGATCGCAATTATTGCTTACATTACTTATGCTTTTAGAAAGGCGTCCAGTGGTCCTGTTAGATCGTGGGTTTATGGAATTGGTGCTATCGTTGCCTTGTTTCATGACATAATTATTGTCACTGGTATCTTTGCAGTTTTAGGTCATTTCTGGGGAATAGAAGTTAATGTTTTATTCGTCACCGCTCTATTGACCATTTTAGGTTTCTCAGTTCATGATACTATTGTTGTTTACGATAGGGTTAGGGAGACTTTACGAGATTCAGGAAATAAATCTTTTGCTGAAATAATTAATATTAGTATTAATGGTACGATTATTAGGTCTCTAAATACTTCAATCACAACACTCTTTGTTTTATCTGCTTTGTTTTTATTTGGGGGAGCCAGTATTAGCTGGTTTGTCTTGGCATTAATCTTAGGAATTATTCTTGGAACATATTCATCAATCTTTATTGCTGCACCATTACTGTTGTTCTGGCAAAAATTAAGATCATAAATAATTATGAGTGTTGAGCCTCTTTTATATAAATCATACGTTGCTCAAATTAAAAATAGTCCTGGCACCAAGATGTATCAGGATTTTTTTGCTCTAGTAAATTTAGAAGAAAAAAATATTACAGAAAATGGTAATCTTTCTTGTGCGTATTATGTCACAAGTATTTTAAAAAATTATGATCTTATAAAAAATATCCACATTACAGTAAATAGTACTGTTAGAGATTTAGAAGCTTCTGGTTGGCAAGAGGTTGCTCAAGAAAGCATTAGAGCAGGGGATGTTATCTTGTGGTGTAAGTCAGAAATAGCTGGGGGAATACATAGGCACATTGGTTTTTATGTTGGAGACGAACAAGCCGTTAGTAATATTTATCAAAAAAAAGAAATAACTCAGCATCATTATACTTATGACAATCAAAGAAAAATAGAAAAAGTATTTACTAGTCAAGAGTTTAATTAACAAAAAATATTAAAATATAAAGTTGCCTGGATGGCAATTTTTTTGTTTAGTATATACTTTTGACATATATAAGCTTATGTGATATACTATAACTAGTTTTTAGAAATATTGCTTTGGAATAATAGTGTTTCAGGCCATATATCTTTAATTTTTAGCTAATTTTAGCTTAAATTTAACTATTTTAATTATTATTAAAAAAACATATGCCAGAAGCAAAAGAACAAAATTCAATTCTGGACAAGGTGATTGTCTCAAAGGAGGAGAAAGCACAGGATGAATTTAACCCCCTAGAGCTTATTGCTACTTTTCTAAAGGAGCTATCAGCAAAAGAGGCCGATGTTGTTAGAAGAAGGTTCGGTTTGGGAGGAAATAATCCAGAAACATTAGAAAGTATTGGAGGTTCTTATAATGTAACTAGAGAAAGGATAAGACAGATTGAATCAGTCGCAACTAAAAAAATAAAAGAGTTAAAAAACTTCGAAGATGTTATTCGAGCTGAAAAAGAAGTCATTGACCACATGTTTAAGCGGTCAGGTCATATTATCTCTGAGGAAATGTTGTTAAATAAAATGACAGAATTGACTGACAGTACAAAACAGACAAGAATGTCTATTATCTTTATTTTGTCTCAACTTCTTTCAAATAAATATGAAAAAGTTTCTGAAGATGAAGAAGTTAGGGTTTGTTGGAAAGAAAAAGGAGCAAATTGGGATTTTTGGAGACAGACAGTTGATAAATTAGTAGAGATTGTTTTAGCCCATGCTAAGCCAATTGAGTTAACTCCACTAATGAATATTTTTGAAAAAACAGATTTTCATAAACAAAACGAAGATAAGCTCAATGAAGAAGTTGTAGCTTCGTATTTAAGTGTTTCAAAGAAAATAGCTAGAAATCCATTTGCTGAATACGGTCTTTCAAGTTGGGGAACTGTTATGCCAAAACGTATGCATGATCGAATCTATCTTGTTTTAAAAAAAGAAGAAAAACCAATGCATTTTGTTGATATTGCTAAAAAGATTACTGAAGTATTTAAAAAGAAAGCTTATCCGCCAACTGTTCATAACGAACTTATTTTAAACGAAGAATACGTTTTAGTTGGACGTGGTATTTACGCTTTAACTGAATGGGGTTATAAACCAGGTATAGTTTTAGATGTTTTAGTTGAGATACTAAAAGAAAAAGGTGAATCTATGACTCGAGTAGATTTAGTAGAAGCTGTTTTAAAACAAAGAATGGTAAAAAAGAATACTATTCATTTGGCGCTTACTAACAAAGAGAAATTTAAAAAGTTGACTGGAGGAAAATATACAATCGCTGAATAATAACTGTTATTCAAGGAATAAATAATTGGAGGCCAATAAAAACAAAAATAAATGACAGAACTCATTGGATATTTAGGAGATATGTTTAGCACATCCGAATTTAGTGGACCGTTCGGAGTTTTTTGGTTTATTTTTAGTTCAGGTGGCTGGATTATTGTCGTAATTTTCTTAATGCTAGGCTTATGGGCATTATTTAGGGATTTTATGAATGGAAAATATTCAGCAACCTTAAAATATGTTTTATTATCAATTGATGTTCCGGTAGAAAACGAACAAAGTCTAAAGGCCGTTGAACAAACCTTTGCTCAAATAGCAGGTGCTCATGCTAGTTTGTCATTTAAAGATAAATATTGGACTAACAAATCTCAGGATGCATTTTCTTTTGAAATAGTTTCTATTGGTGGGCATATTCAGTTTTTAGTAAGGTGTTTGTGTCATCATCAAGATATGATAGAGTCGACAATTTATGCGCAATACCCTGATGCTGAAATTATGGAAGTAGAAGATTATGTAGACGATGTACCCAATGCTGAAGATCTTCCTCATGAAGATTTTGATCTTTGGGGAACAGAAATTACTCTAGCTAAAGATGAATATTTACCGATTCGAACATATTTTGATTTTGAACATCAGATGACTCAAATCTTCGCTGATCCGTTAGCTGCTATGTTAGAAATTATGGGTAAGATAAAGCCAGGTGAACAGATTTGGATTCAGTTTGTTATCCAACATCCAGAAACTCCAAATTGGGATACTTCAAAAGCAGAAGCATTCATTGCTAAACAACTAGGTAAAAAGATTAAGCAGAAGGAGACAAATATGGGTAAGCTTATTGATGTTCCAATTAAAACTCTTTCATACATAAGTCAAGAAGCCTTAGGCGTTGGAGAAGACTTTTTAACTGGTGGGGCAGAAGAAGAGAAAAGTAAAGATATGATGGGTGCTTTTTCACTTTCACCAGGAGATCTAGAAGCTCTTAAGGCAGTCCAAAGAAAAGCTTCCAAACTAGCCTTTCACACTAAAATCAGATTTTTATATATGGGTAAAAAAGATGTTTTTAATAAGTCCAGAGCTGGGGCAGTTTTTGGGACGTTTAAACAATTCAATACTCAGGATCAAAATGCTTTTCGACCATACATGAAATCAATGACAGGGGCACTTTATTTCAGGGTTAAGCAAAGAGTTTTAAAGAAGAAAAAACAATTATTGTCAGCTTATAAGAGTAGAAGTACCTGGTCAGGTTCAGGAACTGGTAAAATAATGAATATAGAAGAATTAGCCTCAGTTTGGCATTTCCCATTATTTACAGTGACCGGACCACTAGTTAAAAGATCAGAGGCTAAAAAGGCAGGTGCTCCAGGAAATTTAGAATTTGCTGACGAGGTTGCAGAGGCTGAAGAAAAAAAGAAAACTAATGTTTCGAACAAGAGAGAAAAAGATATTTCAAGACCATCAGATGCCCCAAAGGTTACTTCAGTTGCTGATCAGATAAAAGGAGTTCGCAGATCAAACAAAAATGTTAAAATAATTAAAGAAGAGATGATAACTGCTGAAAGTAAAAAACCATCTCAAGGTGGTGAAGCACCACCGAATTTACCAATATAAAATGGCTGAAGAAAACAAAAATGATATAACTTATTTTGCGCGGACGACCTTTAGAGGTCAGCAGCGTAAGTTTGGTATTAAAACAGACGATCGAAGACGTCATATGTATTTGATTGGTAAAACTGGTATGGGTAAATCAGTTATGATGGAAAACATGATTATCAATGATATTATGGCAGGGAGAGGTGTGGCCGTTGTTGATCCTCATGGTGAGTTAGTAGAAAAAATTATTAAGTTTATTCCTAAAGAAAGAACTAATGATTTAATATATTTTAATCCAGCTGACACTGATTATCCACTCGCCTTCAATATTTTAGAATCAGTCACCCCAGAGAAAAAACACTTAGTTGCCTCAGGTTTGATGGGTGTTTTCACTAAGATGTGGGCTAATGTTTGGTCATCTCGAATGGAATATATTTTAAACAATTGTATCCTAGCTTTATTGGATTATCCTGGCTCAACTCTTTTGGGCATTTCTCGATTATTAGTAGATAAGAAATATCGAAAAAAAGTTGTTGATAATATTGAAGATCCAGTTGTTAAATCTTTTTGGGTAAACGAATTTGCTAATTATTCTGAAAAATTTAGAACAGAAGCTATTTCTCCGATTCAAAATAAAGTTGGTCAGTTTCTCTCGAGTTTTTTGATTAGAAATATCGTTGGTCAGTCAAAGTCAACAATCGACTTATCTGACTATATGAATAATAATAAAATCCTACTTCTAAATCTTTCTAAAGGAAGAATTGGAGAAGATAATTCAGCTTTGTTGGGTGCTATGATGATTACCAAAATTCAGCTAGCAGCTATGGAAAGGGTAGATATACCCGAGGAAGAAAGATCAGATTTTTATTTATATGTCGATGAATTTCAAAATTTTGCTACAGAGTCTTTTGCAACTATTTTGTCAGAGGCTAGAAAATATCGTCTGAATCTTATTATGGGTCATCAGTATATTGATCAGTTAGTTACTTCTGATTCTACTAAAGTTAGAGATGCTGTTTTTGGTAATGTGGGAACAATCGCTAGCTTTAGAGTTGGGGCAAAAGATGCTGAATATTTAGAAAAAGAATATGAACCTACTTTTATGCAAAGAGATTTGGTAAATTTAGAAAAATATAATGTTTATCTTAAGCTAATGATTGACGGGGTAGCTTCTCGGCCATTCTCGGCTATTGGTTTGGCACCGGTTCAAGAGGAAGAATTTTCTAATCTAGCTTCTGTCGCCAATGTTATAAAGGTTTCTAGGGAAAGATGGGGTAGAGAGAGAAAGATTGTTGAAGAAAAGATTATGAAATGGACAGGTATAGAAGAGATTCATGAAGGTGGGGCTAGAGAATCAGGTATAAACGCCGGCGAAGAAAAATATAGTGAGAAACCCGGTGGAGCATTAGGGCAAAGAAAACAATATAAGAAAACGCCCTCAGACATTAAAGATAAAACAAAGTATCAAGAGGTAAATACTGCTAAAGAAGAACCAGTTGGGGCATTGTCGCTTAAGTCAGCCCTAAGTACTGGGCCGGTTGATTTTAAGGGTCGTCAGATAAGACAAAAACCTAATCGGAATTTTGATACTAGAAGTAAAACCCAAACTAGACCACAGCAATCAAGACAGACTCAGTCTAAGTCACAAGAGTCAATTCAACCAAGACCTGCTCAAGCTCAGCCAGTTCAAGTACAGACTCAACAATCACAACCAGCTGCTCGACCAAATGTTTCTTCGGTTCGAGATGAAATATCTCTAAGTTCACTCAAACCTAAAACTACACCACAAACTCAGCCAAAACAAGTTCAAACTAAATCAGCTCAAGTACAGACTCAACCACAACAACAACCACAACAAAAAAATAGCAAATCACCTAATTTGCTAAATAGTTTGTAAATAAAAAAGCCCCTTTAAAAAGTCGGGGCGAATGTGGGGATGGATGAGAAAGGACTATTATAATGTGAGTATATATGAAGGGGTACTGATTGTCAAGTTAATCTAATAACCATCATCCTGTTCTTGTTAGAATAGTCTTGTTTGATAAATATCTTCGAATTTGGAAGGTATTTTTTTATTATTTTTTTCATCGAGTCATGAGCCGGAGCATCAATTTCTATAATTATAAAACCTTGGTTATTTATGTAATTATTGATTTGTTTAAAAAAATCTTCATATATTTCTGTGCCAATCTTTCCGCCATAAATAGCTTTTCTAGGTTCTCCTGTGTTGACTTCGATAAATTCTGGTACATAAGGAAGGTTAGAGATGATCATGTCAAATCTTTCATCTAGAGAGTCAAATAAGTTTGATTTTTTAAAGCTTACCTTACTTAGACAGTCTAATTTTTTGGCATTTTTCTTAGCTACCTTTAAAGCAGATGCAAATTTATCAGTTGCCACAAGTTTTGTCTTTTCTAGATTTTTAGCTAAAGAGATAACAATATTGCCCGAACCTGTTCCTAAGTCCAGAATAGATTGAATATTGTTTTTATGAGTAATGTTTAAGGCTTCTTCAACTAAGTGTTCAGTTTCGGGGCGAGGGATTAAAACATCTTTATTTACATAAAATTTATAACCATAAAACCATTTTTCTTTGGTTAAATAGGCTATGGGTTTTTTTTCAAGACGTTTATTGATTAGGGAGATAAAATTTTTAAGTTGAGTCTTTACTAAGTTTTTTTCTGGATGGGTATGGAGGAACTCCTTAGGTTTATTTAAAACATATGACAAGAGTATCTCAGCATCCAAGTGTGGAGTTATAAAGTGGTTGATAGCAAATTGTTTGGTAGCTTTAGCTAAAGCTTCTTTGATAGTCATGTTACATATTAGCCTTTTTCAAAGCTTCAATTATTTTATTTAAGTCCCCGTCAAGTATTAAATTTATAGTATTCCAACTTTGTTTTATTCGGTGGTCAGTTATCCGATCTTGTGGGTAATTGTAGGTTCTGATTTTTTCAGAACGCATGCCACGACCTATTTGGTTATTTCGAGCCTCTCCTTCTTCTTGAGCTTTCTTTTCTTCTATGGCAGCTAGTAGTCTAGATCTAAGTATTTGCATAGCTTTGAATTTGTTTTGATGTTGTGATTTTTCATCTTGACAGGTAACAACAAGATCAGTAGGAATATGGGTTATTCTAACAGCTGAATCAGTCGTGTTAACTGATTGTCCGCCACAACCACTGCTTCGAAAAACATCTATTCTAAGGTCATTAGGATCAATCTCAATATCAATTTCGTCTGCTTCAGGAAGTACGGCAACAGTTACAGTGGAGGTATGAACTCGACCTGCTTTCTCTGTCTCAGGAACTCTTTGAACTCTGTGAACGCCACTTTCAAACCTCATAACTCCGAAAGAGCCACTTCCTTCAACTTTAAAAATTATTTCCTTGAATCCTCCTATACCGATTCGATTGGTAGATAAAATATTAATTTTCCATTTATTGTTTTCAGCAAATCTAGAGTACATTCTAAAAAGATTAGTAGCAAACAGGGCAGCTTCGTCTCCACCAGCACCTGCTCTTATTTCGATAATTGCATTTTTTTTATTATTTGGGTCTTGATCGGCAATTAGTTTTTGAAATTCATTCTCTAACTCAGTTTTCTTTTCCCCTAAGTCCTCTAATTGTTCTTCGGCAATAGTTTTCAAATCTGTTTCACCTGACTCTATAGCTTCGTTGGCTTCAGTTATTCCTGCTTGAACTTGTTCTAAATCAGTTATAACAAAATGCAAGGGCTTAAGATTATTATGCTCTTGAGATATTTTAGAATACTTGGTGTGATCACCAATAAATTCAGGATCAGATAAGCTTTTTTCTAATTCATTATATCTATTTTTTATTTCGAGTAAATCATTTTTCATATATTCATTTTAACATTAGTTAGGTAAAACAAAAACCCCAAGTATATGTAAACATATACGGAGGGTTTTTGAGTTTATTTAAGCTATTTGGTTTTTTTGTCAGTTTTCTTTGATCGAGCAGCTCTACGAACTTTTTTGCCTTTAGTAGACTTACCAGTTTCTTTCATTTTCTTAATTTTGGCTTGTTTAGCCGCGAATTTTTCAACACGACCTGAAGTATCTACAAGTTTTTGCTTTCCAGTAAAAAATGGATGGCAATTGCTGCAAATTTCAATCTTTAGGTTTTCTTTTGTTGAACCAGTCTCAAAAGAGTTACCGCAGGCGCAAGTAACCTTAGCTTTTGTAAAGTATTTTGGGTGAATTTCTTTTTTCATAATTATTTAAAATAAAAACAGCTGTCTTTAGCTGGTTTTGAGTATAGCATAATCATTATTTTTGGCAAGTCTTGGCACCACTTGCATATTTTCTAGTTATTTGTTAGAATAATTTTGTTACCCCAAAAGGGTAATTTTATTTAACAAAACCACATATTTTTCTAAAGAACTAAAATATTTAGTTTGATCTAACAACCTTCCCATTTTTGGGCCAAACTTAGATGAAAAAGAAGAATAGAGGACAAAAAGGAAAAAATGAAAGTAAAAATTGAAGAACTATTAAAAGCTGGGGTTCATTTTGGTCATCAAACAAAAAGATGGCACCCAAAAATGAAGCCTTTTATTTTTGCCGCAAAAAACAACATTCACATCATCGATCTTGAGAAGTCTCAAGAGATGTTGAAACAAGCTTGTGATTTTGTGGAAAAAATATCTGCCGAGGGAAAGAATATTTTATTTCTTGGAACCAAGAAACAAGCCAAAGAAATAGTAACCAAAGCAGCTAAAAAAGCAGAAGTACCATATATCACAGAAAGATGGTTGGGTGGAACTTTTACAAACTTTGTTTCGATTAAAAACTTAATCAAAAGATTAAGACGTCTTAAAAAAGAAAAAGAAACAGGCGAATTAAAAAAGTATACTAAAAAAGAGCAATTAGATTTTAGTAAAGAAATTGAAAAATTGACTCGTTTGGTTGGTGGAATTGAGGAGTTAAATGACTTACCAGATGCTATATTTGTTGTTGGTGCCAGAGAAGAAAATATTGCTTTGCTAGAGGCAGCCAAGAAAAAAATTCCGATTGTTGCGTTAGTTGACACTAATATTGATCCTAAATTAATTGATTATATTATCCCAGCCAATGACGATGCTGTTAAATCAATTGAGCTTATTACTAATGTAATTGCTGAGGCAGTTATAGAAGGTAAAAAGAAGGTAAAAGATAAAAAATAATATTAAAAAAATGGCAATAAGTTTAGAACAAATAAAAGACTTAAGAGAAAAAACAGGTGCTGGAGTAATGGAGGCTAAAGGTGCATTAAATGAAGCTGAAGGAGACCAGGAAAAAGCTCTTGAAATTTTAAAAGAAAAAGGATTAGCTAAAGTAGCTAAACGAGCTGACCGAGAAGCTAACGAGGGATATATTGGTATTTATTTACATGATAATGCAAAAGTTGCCTCAATGGTTGAGCTTCACTGTGAAACTGACTTTGTCGCTAAAAATGAAGAGTTTCAACAATTAGCAAAAGACTTAGCAATCCACGCGGCAGCCCTTAACCCACTTTATTTATCAGAAGAAGATGTACCCACTGACATTGATGAAAAAACTTTTGATAGTAGAAGTAAAGAGGAAGTGTGTTTATTGACACAAAAGTTTTTTAAAGATCCAACCAAAACAGTTAATGAAGCAATTGAAGCTCATATTGCCAGAATTGGTGAAAATATTAAACTAGCTAAATTTGTTATATTCAGTATTTAATATATGAATCCAGATAAAAAATATTTTGTTGCTAGAGTTTATCCTTGGGAAGAAGAACAGTATTTTGAAGTTGGGAATAGTGAACTAGGGGTGGGTGATTGGATTGTTGTTAGAACTGGTAATAATAATCAGGAGGCAGCGGTTATTAGCTCTCTTGTATCTGAAGCTAAAGAAGGAGAGGAGTTTAGAGAATATTCATATGTCAGAGCAGCCGTTTTGGAAGATTTAAAAGTAATTAAAGAAAATAACAAAAAAAAATCTACTGCTCTGGTTGATTGCAAGAAGATGGTTAAGAGGTTGGGTCTCCCCATGAAACTAGTTGATTCTTTTTTCTCATTTGATGCAGCTCGATTAACGTTTACATTTACAGCTGATAGTAGAGTTGATTTTCGAGAATTAGTTAAAGAATTAACTAAACATTTTCAAAAATCAATTAGACTACAACAAATTGGTTCTAGAGA
>Ga0075122_10001747_pt1 | contig 14918 bp, 42 predicted proteins | sample AntAceMetag02UKB_FD_69790 | JGI IMG/M metagenome (GOLD analysis project Ga0075122, IMG submission 69790) | Saline lake microbial communities from Ace Lake, Antarctica - Antarctic Ace Lake Metagenome 02UKB | ecosystem: Environmental > Aquatic > Non-marine Saline and Alkaline > Saline | place... | reverse complement strand
ACTCTATCGCCACATCAAGGATAAATATGATAATTGGAATGCTTGGTTTAAATATGACCAAGATGCCGAACTATTAAGCATGGTATTGTTCGCAACTATTATGGGTTTTAATATAGGGTTCATAGGTGTATTGATAATAAGATTTACAGGAGGATTATAATGCCATTAATATGTGAAGATTGTCCTAATAAGACAAATTTTAAAAAATATGCTTACGGACGCGCATCATATTCGGAAACTGTATACTACGACCAGAATGGAGACGAACATAATTGGGAAGATTGTGAATACGACCAAGAAGAACAAACAGATAGCAGCGGAGAAGAATGTGCTGAATGCGGAAGCACACGAATTGCGGATGTCTCAGAACAAGAATGGAGAGCCTGGAAAGGTGTTGTAGCAAAAAATTGGAAAGACAAGATGGAGAGCGATTAATATGCCTTATATATGCTTACATTGTGGAGAAAAAGACGAATTTAAAAGAGAAGTTCATGGTTCTGTATATTTTGATAGGACTGATTATATTGATAGCGAGGGAGATGTAACCGACTATGGAGATTCTGATTACGGAGACGAGGATGCAGTTGATGTGAACATTATATGCACTAATTGTGGGTCCGAAGATATTGACGACGTAGAGCAAGATGAATGGGAAAATTTCGACTTAGAATATTACCAGGAAAATGGAGAATATTATGATGATACTCCCCCTGTTACTTGGAAAGAAAAAATGAAAAAAATTATAAAGAAGGGTTAAAAAATGACATGGAAAGATAGAATGACACCGATGGGCAGAATAACATCCATATCGGATATTAAAAGAGGAGACCTTATACTTAGAAGGGAATACGATAGTTTGTATATAGGTGTTGCTACAGGAGAAATTATTAGAGGCGATGAAATACAAGCCTGCTGGGGTGTAGCACGCTCACAAGAGGCATATAACAAAAAGTTGAATACCAAATTGCACACAGACACAGGATTACGATTCAATAAGGACGTATTTCTATTAAAAAGAAATATGAAACAAGGACAACAAACAATAAGTATGGATTTCGATTTGGCTAATTATAGGAAAATAGAGGATATACAATGACATGGAAAGAAATGTTTGTATTACCAAGAAGGGCAAAGCACACTAATAATTTAAAAGATGGCAATCTTATATTATTATATAAGAACAACGACATATATGTAGGTGTAGTAGATATTTGTAAAAGCGAAGGCACATCCTTTTATGCATATTGGGACACAGGTTCACCTAGATTACAAGATATAGAGAATACAAAAATACATATAGGTTTAGATACACATGGAAATATTAACATTGAAGACGGAGCAGTATGCTTTGTGATGGAAGATTTCCACGATAAAAATGATGAGGAATTTATATTAGACATTAAGGAATTAAATTTAAAACGATATGAGGTAAGATAAATGACAAATTATAACGAAGTAGAAGTAATGGAAAAATATGAGGGCATCACGTTATCACCGTCTAGTGCAATAACATACACAAGATGTCCGAGAGAGTTTTGGTTTTCATATGTAATGAGAATAAAAACACCACCATCGATACACTTAGTAAAAGGAACAGTTGTTCACAAGGTGTTAGAAGATTTCTTTAAAAAGTTTGAAGATAACTTCCAAGACAGGTCGGAAAAGATATTCTTAGCCCTGTGGGCAAGCAAGGACATACAAGATGACCTAGAAGAATTAAAATTAGAACCAGAAGTATTAGAAAGGGAAAAACAAGATTGTATGAATATGATACACCTTTATATTATGGGTTTAGAATTAAAATTCAATTACCTAATCTTTGCAGAGAAGGCACAAAATAAAAGACACGCCTTCTATCTATTAAAACCAAAGATGAAAGAAAAGTATTACCGAGATGAAGAATTAAATTTACACGGCTATGTCGACAGAATACACACCGACTTCAAAAGCGAAGTAACAATCGGTGACTATAAGACCTCCAAACGATATGGCATTGGTATCAAGGACGAGTATGAACTACAATCGGCGATTTACGCCCTTCTCTATGAACGGTGTGAAAAAAAACGAGCAGACTGGACGAGCATTATATTTCTAAGATATGGTGAAGAAGTTCGTACCAGGGTTACGCCGTCTCAAATTCGTATCGCCCTTGATACCGTCAAAACAATAAATGCGGCTGTAGTATCCAATAAGAAATGTGATTACCCTATGAGAGAAGGAAAGTTCTGCAAATGGTGCAATTGGTTCCCTTATTGTGCTGGATTAAAAGAAGCGGAAGACGAGATACAAGAGAAAAAGGTTATCGCTAAAATAAAGGAGCAGAAGAAATTACCATGAATTTCAAATTTAATGTAGGAGATAAAGTTAAATTTATAGGAAACAAAACCTATAATTTTAAAAGAAATCTTGAGACTAAGGCTGAGAAAGGCGATATTTTTGTAATAAGTTCTCGCGGGATTAGCACCCATGGCGCGGGTATTATATATAGTGTTAAAGGTTCATTTTGCGAAGATAAGCCTAATTGGCATTATATGGATACACAATTTGAAAAAGTGGAATACAAATCGTGGAAAGAGAGGTTACAATGAGCGAAACAAAATTCAAAGTAGGAGACAAGGTTAAAATACTTGATATAGAAGGGTCTTGGGCTGACCATTTTCGACCATTTATAATTATAACAAAGGTAGAGAAAGAAAGAGATTGTTATGGAGGCCCTAATTACCATTTTATAAACCCAAAAGATGGGCACGATGATTTTTTTAACAATGAGGATATATTTGAAAAAATTACTACTCTAACATGGAAAGAGAGGTTAATACAATGAGAGATGCCAATTTTAAAATAGGAGATAGAGTAAAAGTTACTAATAGTGGTATGGGCTGCGCCGGAGAATCTATAGGTGTATTTGTTCGTATTACTGCTATTGGTTCCTATGATGGTGATATAGGATATAGAGTAGAACCAGCAATAGGGAATAGCAAAACATATGAAGATGATATAGAAGATGGCTATGACGGATTTATAGGACAAGATAGTTTTGAACTATATAATCCTACATCTTGGAAAGAAAAAATAGGAGGAATATAAAATGGTTTATAAAGTAGTAGTAGATTTTTACAACACAATAAAGGACACCTTGGATTCTAAAACATATCAATTAGATGAAAAACCAAACAAAGATTGGATTAAGTCTCTAAATGAAGGCGATTTAAGAGTTGACGGTGTTTTTACAGAGGAGATTTGAATGAAAAAGAATTGGTTTCAAGTTTTGGACAGAAAACAAGGAAAAATAGTACCATATCAAGGCGGACCAAACTTTAATTATGACCCAATTAAATGTGATAATTGTGGTGGAATGATGATTAAGACACCTGTAGGAGCAACATATCTAAAATTTACAACTGGATGTTTAATAGTGGATATTAGAAAAGGTATAATGCACGTTAATCACGGAGATGTTAACCACATATACGCCTGTCGGACTTGCCGTAATGCATTAAATCCAGAAGTCGAAGGAGCCACTCCTAAGCGTCAAATTTGAACGATTATTTTAGGGTCACCTTAGTATTGCTCAGAAATTATCGTTCAATCCTGAGCTTGTATGAGCCCAGGAGAGCTATGCTGTGTTGTAGTTGATGGAAACAATAGAAAAATGACAACAAAAAAAGAATTATTAGAAGTATTAGAACTATGCCGAAAAGCATTAGAAAGTTGCACCGATAATTTCGGTTCAGAATCATGCGATAATGGGTGTTATGAGGCATATCACAATGATAAATTAATATCCGAAGCACTAAATAGAATATATACTTTATAATAGCCATTGTTCACAACCATATAGCATAGCCTGTAAAGGCTTATAACACTATGCTATATAACTGTATGTAACCTTACACCACCTAACAAGTGGTGTACAGGATATATACCCCTTGTAAACTAGGTAAAGGTGTTACAAGTGGTTACAGGTTATTATATTATATAAGGCTGGTATTAGAAAGAACGGTATTATTAAACCGTTTAATACTTCAGATATGTCCGCTACGCGTCCATATCTTCAGTATGGTAAAGGCCGTTAAGTTGCGTTTTTGAGGGGTTACCATTACCATAGTAAGTTCTACTATATAAATGTTTGCATTTTAGGAGAGGAAAAGTACCTAATATGTAGGACATAAGTATAAATATAAGTATATTTTCAAAATAGGTGATAAACATGGAAAAATTTACAATAATGAACATAGGAGAAAACGATGATGCGGAGATGATAAAGGCACATCTAATAGAATTACAAAAAGAATGGAATTGTGGCTCAATTAGAGTATCCGCTATAAATTCTGACAAGGATTGGTAAAATGTCATGGAAAGAGAAAATAATGAACGATATTCCTCGAGAAGGAGATATTTATAAAATTAATCCTAATTCTTATAAAGGAGATTGGTCCTCGATTATTGTACCCCCTAATAGTCAAAGGTTTACATTATCTATAAATGAGGAGAGCGAATATCAATATGAATTTGATAATTGGTCAATGAGTCTTGGCTTCTTAAAGGAGCATTTTATAAAGGTTAAAAAATGACATGGAAAAAGCATTTTGAAAAAACTACATTCTCACTTGGCCACACTCGCGCCGCATTGGCAGAATTTTATGTACAGAATGCCTATTTGCGCGCGGCTTTTAGAGATGTTGCTTCTTTTAGTGACTCCTCTATTGCTAGTTTGTTGGGTGTTCCTGTGGTAGTATCAGACAATATGAGTATTGATGAATGGGAAAGATACCGAGAAAGAGGAGAAGAATGACTTGGAAAACTAAGATTTTAGGAGAAGAGATAGAAGAAGGCACTCTCGAGGCGCAATATCCTCATTATGCTAGGTATTTACATTCACTAGGCTCATATGCCGTTGCCTCAACTACCATTTACGAATAGAAACATTTAAATAGTAGAACGAACATATATATTATTAGAATGAAAGAAAGCACAAGGAAAGCAAAAGCCTACGTGAAGGATGGCAAAGTATTCAAACTCCATTCTGGAAAAGGATATGAACTATATGGTGTAGAAGCCAAGACAGGCACTTATGAAGTCAGATATGATACAAATAAGAGCAGATGGTCTTGTAATTGTAAAAATATTAGGCTGACGAAATGCTGTCATATTCAGGCATGCGAGATTAAGAGGGATTAAAATGAATAGAAAAGAACAATATAAAGATGGTACAAATATGGAACAGTTTGAACATATTAAATCCATATCTTGTTATAACTTTAATTATTATAAAGGATTTAATTCAGATTTATTATTTGGTTTATCTGATGATGATGATACGACTGAATGGTTTTTAATAAATCCTACCGGAGAAAATATTTATTTAGGCGAATCATATATATCACAAAAGGAAGAATTACACGTTTATAAAGAACGGTGTGCTTAGAGAAATAAAGAGGAACAAAGAATGAGTGCAGAAAAGAGAGGAGAACCTTGGTATACAGGGAAACATTGTCACGAATGTATGGTTTGTGGGACATTAATACAGTATTCGTGGAAGGAAGAGGATGAATGCGATTGTGAGAGAGAGAAATAAAATGATAAGCGAAGAGGAATAAAAATGTATCAAGAATTAGAATTGTGTAGGCACTTTGAGCCGAAACAAGAATGTAAAAAATGTAACAAGAAGAAGAATAGAATTAACCACTTAGTGCAACAATACGGAGAAGAAGAATGATTGAAGATATAATTAAAGCAAATATAAAAGGATTGAAAATCGTTATTAAAGGAAGAGACGATGATAAATGGGAAATATTCGGGTCAAATGATTATGAATGGAGTTTTAACGGCGGGAGAGATTTTTATAGTGGTAGACTTAACGCATTACAAAGACTATTAGAGGAAATAAAATGAAACTATTTAAAGCATTATGTAAGGACTGCAATGTGGTGTTTGTAAGTGATGACACCATTCACAAAATGGATGTATGTCCTAAATGCAAAAGTACAGCAGTAGATATTGAGGATGAATATACCAGATTTATAGGCAATGTTAAAGTCATAGAAGTATTTGAACCACCATGGTTCGAAGACGAAGACGATTACCACTCTAGTCTTATGTCGTGGCTTAACGACTCCGATGAAGAGTACTACCTATTTAAAGAAGATGGAATACTTAACATAGTAAAGAAGTGCTAAAATGAATAAAGAAGATATTATACTCGGAATTATATTTATTGGGTTTTTTTCATATTTCATATATGCTAATATGCAGCCAACAATATTTACAATAAGTGAACCAATAATAGTAGAAATTATACCGAGTAGTTCTAATTCTCCTTTAGAAGTAGATAATAATTTACAGATGTATTGTCGTATACAAGATGGATATAGAATATGTCATATTAGAAATAATAGCAAAGGTGGATAAAATGACAAGAGAACTAAAGCCAGGATTTAGAATTTGGGAGATACAACAAAACTTAGTCCCAAAAGAAATAGCACATGGTGATGATTGGGGCGAAGGTAAATATGACGTAACCCAATTAGACTTAGAAAATAAAACCTATGCAATAAGAATAGGTAAGGATGGATTAAAATGAAGAACAAATTAATTATTAAATTAATCAAAATCATCGGAGACGGAACATTCTTAATAATGTTACCATTTTTTACAATAATAGATTGGTCCGACAATAAAGAGTCCTTTATTGATGCTATAAAATATCATATTGATAGGCACAAAATGTATGGATGGTCTAGTAACGAATATTATATGGAGGATTGGAAAGATGATATTAGTAAATAAGGACGAACCAAAATTCACAAAAGAATACAGGGTTGTGAACACAATGAAGGAAGGAGTAGATATGGGTATAAGCCCATTAGAAATTATAGCAGAAGCGTACAAAATAGTGGAAGACACTAAAGATGTAAAGGACTACAAAGAGAGAATGGATAAGATAGTCTATACTTTAAAATTATATTATAAGTTGAGGTAAAATGACATATTGGTTTACATCAGATTATCATTTGGGTCACGACAATATTAGAGAATATTGTGAACGCCCATTTAAATCACTATACGAAATGAATGAAACTATTATTAGGAACCACAACTCTAGAGTTAAACCTACGGACACAGTATTTTTCCTAGGAGATTTTTGTTTTAGAAATACCCCAGGCGGAAAAAAAGGTGAAGGAGAAATACAGAGAGCAAACCACTATATAGAAAGGTTGAATGGTAGATTTGTTTTTATAAAAGGGAATCACGATAATAATAATTCCTTAAAGACAATTATGGAAAGTGCTATAATACATTTAGGCGGACAAGATATACATCTGTGTCACAAACCAGATGATTATAATTACGGGCTCAAACTAAATTTTGTAGGACACGTGCATAAACTTTGGAAGTTCCAGAAAAGAGGAGATTCAATATTAGTTAATGTAGGGTGTGATGTTTGGAATTATATGCCCATAGATTTTAATGAGATAACAAAAGAATTAGGAAAATGGATAAAAAGTAAAGAGGTCAAATAAAGATGAACAAATACGAAATGCTAGAAACGGTCCAAGATATGGTCGAAGGACGTCCGCCAACACCAGAAGGAAAAATACTTACTACATTGGATGTAGATAAACAACTAAGGAAACAATTTGAAATTCCAGAAGAATATGTTACATTGGAATTCGAGGATGATTATTATTATCATATATCGAAAAAGATTCCACCAAGTATGGAAGAATTTAATTGTGAAATGGATGATACTGGAGAGATATACATTGGGTTAGATTTAAAGAAACAAAGCTACAATAGTTTTATTAAGGGAGAATATTTTACGGCATGTAATCTTTCCGTATTTCCTTCAAGAAATGGACCATTCGGTAGATTATTTATTGAGAAAAAAAATATTGGTAAATTCTTTGATGACTTTTTCAAAGGAGAAGTTCCAGTAAAGAGAGCAATGCCATTAGTATCTAATGGAGTATACAATATTAAAGTTAAACCTTTTGTTGGGTTGCAGTTATGTGATGTTAATGTTGCAGATATTGAGCCGCCTATATTAAATGATAATTTAATGGAATCACTGACAAAGGAAATACTTATGTTTAAAAGTAAGCAGGATTTTTATGAAGAACACAACATAGAATACAAGAGAGGAATATTAATGTATGGTCCTGCAGGCAATGGTAAGTGTCACGGGAAAGGAACCGAAATACTGATGCATAATGGCGATATAAAAAAGGTAGAAGATATAAAAATTGGAGAATTTATAATGGGTAATGATTCTACACCAAGAAAAGTATTATCTCTTGGAAGAGGTGTAGACCAATTGTATGAAATACACCCTACTAAAGGCAAACCTTTTACTGTAAACTCTAACCACCTATTATCATTAAAAATGAACGGAGATGTAGGTAAGAATAAGAAATCAGATATAGTAAATATACCAATAAAACAATATTTAAATGAATCAAATCATTTTAAAAAATGTGCAAAAGGTTATAGAACAAAAATTGATTTCGACGAGCAACTACTAGCAATAGACCCATATATGTTAGGGATTTGGTTAGGAGATGGAACAACTAGTAAACCAGATATTACAACAATGGATGAAGAGGTTGTCACATATATTAATACGTTTGCTAAAGAGAATAAATGGGTTGTCAATAAATATAAAAGTGATACGAAGGCGAATACCTATGCAATAACTACAGGCCCGAAAGAAAATAGCAGAAACGGGACGTCATTTAAAAGTTTATTAAAAAGGATTAATGTATTAAATAATAAGCACGTTCCTAGAAATTTTAAAATAAATTCTGCAAAACATAGGTTACAAATGTTAGCAGGGCTTATAGATTCTGATGGATATTATAAAGATAACTGTTATTATATTACACAAAAATCCAACCAACTATCATCAGATATTATATTCTTAGCACAAACTCTAGGACTAGGAGTTACACATAAGAAAGAAATAAAAACAATTAAATCTACAGGCTTTTCTGGAGAATATAATATGATAACTATTTATGGGAATATAGATATTATACCTGTAAAAGTTTTACGTAAAAAAGCAGTACCTAGAAAACAAATAAAAAATGTTTTACATTTCGGATTCGATGTAATTAAAAAAGAGGTTGGCGATTATTATGGATTCGAATTAGATGGCAACCATTTATATTGTTTAGGAGATTGTACAGTCACGCATAATACCTCATTCATTAAAACCTTTGTTAAAGATTTTGATGCCATATCAGTATTACTAAATATTAAAAGTGATAACGAAATAAGTTTCATTGAGAAGTTTTTAGGAGACCCGACATACAAAGATAAGTTAAAGATAATCATAATGGAAGACATAGATGGTATACAAGAACATATGCGTTCGTCCGTGCTTAATTTGTTAGACGGAGTATCTGCTTGTAACAACACCATCTTCATAGCGACAACAAACTTCCCAAACAAATTGGACATAGCTATCGCTAAGAGACCAAGTAGATTTGACAGCCTATATAATATAGAAGTACCAAACGAAAGCATAAGAAAGGAATTGTTATCTAAGTTCTTTAAGGACATAGACACTGTTGAATTGGCTGCGTGTGTTGAGGAGAGTGCTGGATTATCAGGCGCATACTTTAAAGAGATATTCCTGTTCAGTATGCTTAACGACTTAGAGCCGCTAGAGGCGATAGTAGAGATTAAGAAAAGGATGAAAATCTTTGACAAGACGGAGAGTTACATAGGATAAAAAAATGGACATAGACGTAGAAGATATAAACAATCTAACCAGTTGTGATAAATGCGGAGTAGTATTTGATTATAGGAGAGCCACGACAGAGACAACACACGAAAGCGATTACGCCAGCACGCCAATATATAAGTATCAATGCCCCGTGTGTAAACACGAAGATAGAATATGGGAGAACTATTAAAATGAAAGGAACTAAATCAGAAAAACTTATGATGGTGAGAGCAGTAAACACCATTAAGAATTGTTCAAAGGAAGTAAGCAGGGAACTACATACATTGAGTGAAATGGCAGAATGTATGGATGTAGAAAAATGACACAAATAATATTAGTAGAACAAGACGAGATAACCAAGAAGTATTATGTCTATATTAAAGGCATGTGCGTCGGGAAACAATACACCATAGTAGGAGTTATCAAACAACTACTAACCGAATTTTGGGAGAAAGAATAATGGAAGACACCGAACTAATATGGATTAAGTTGGATGGGTTAAAGATACCTGTAGCAGTAATATGTGAATGCTGTGGAGAGATTAGCCAGAATGAAATAATCTTAGACACGAGGTTACTCAAAGCGCAGTTAGCCACATTGGCGCCAGATGAACCTACTTGTATATTCTGCGGTAACACATTGCAGGAATATGACCATGAAAACTCGTGCTGTAAATGTGAATAATGGTGATAATAAATGACTTGGAAACAACACTTTGAGAAAAAGGAAATAGGTAATGCCTCATAATCACCCATAGGCGAATCTATAAGCGACGCCATAGCAAGTCGGAGAGATGACGACGATGACGTATTATCAATGGATTTCGCACAACAATACTATAGCACGGACTCATCATAATGACATGGAAGAGACACTTTGATATGAAGTATGTCAATACCCTTCTTGATGATGTTAGAAAGGATATGGCGGAACAGATGGCTAGAGCGAGAGAGGATGTAGCATCCAGAATGGTTGAAGCGAGCGCTCCTATAGGAGAAGATTCGTTGTTTGATTGGATGCATAACGGCGAAGAATCAACGGAGTCATTAAGCACCATGGACTTTACATCAATGTATCCGGTAGAATTAACATTCGCAAACACGGGAGGGCAATATGAAACAGAAAGAATTAAACGATTTTATGAGAGAATATTTTGACCCTTATAAGAAACGGTTACCAGGACAGATAGTACACGACCCAGGAACCACCAAAGAACATAGAAGGTTAGTAATAGAAATATGCGAATGGGCTCACGAAAATGGTTATACGTTTTTCACAAGAGTATTTTTAAAAGAAGGAAAGATAGTAGACGTAGTGATACCGGGCTTGCCATACCCGCTTATCGAAGTTAGGCATAGCGAAAAGAAGAAAGAAAAGTTGTATTTAGAAAAGTATGAAGCAATGACACGGTTTGTGGATGTCGATGACCCCTACAAGCTAACTTGAGGTATGATAAATGGTAGATAAAAAAAAATTAACGCTTGACGCAATGGTTATGATGGCTATAGAAGAAATATATGTTGTAGACATTGATAGAGCGGTGTATAAAGTAATTAAACCAAAGAATTATAAAGCCGGAAAGTATAGAGAACTTAATAGTAAGATTTATTATAAGTGGGAAAAGAATCAGCAAATGCGTGAATTAGTTTTAGATATTGCATATGGGTACGACAAAGAGGAATAGAAATGAAGACAAATATAATGTTTGGCGTTAATATAAAAAGGAAAGAGTTGGTTTATGATGACAAAAAAGGACATACAATAGAATCAGAAGGTTTAAATGGATATTATGATTACATTTCAAATACCATAGCAATAAACCTAGAATCATCTGACTTTAAAGACAAAGACGAGGCTGACATTATTTTAACATTTGGTAAGATAGCGACACACGAAATATTACATTCGGAAATATATAAAGTTACAGGAAAGTATGCTACAGAAAAGGAAGAAGAAGTTATTTACAAAATTGTAGGAGTATAAGAGGTGAAAGAACAATGGACAAAAGTTGTGTAGATTGCGGAGACGAGTTATCAAGCACTGAGAAAATAAATGGGGAAGACACTTGTTATCCCTGTCAGAAAGGAAATAGAGGTTAAGAAGATGGAATTTGATATAGGATTAGACGAAGTATTTTTCGGAGCAATGATATTGTTTGTTGCCGGATTTATTGTATTGATGGTATTAGTAATACAACCATACCCATTAATAGAATATGGACAAGGCTCTACATTTGGAGTAATGACAACAATAGAAGAAGGAATGTTTTTTGATTCAGTTTGGATTAGGTCAGTATATGAAAGTAGCCAGACAGATTCTTACTGTATAGAGAAAGATAGTGGTCTTAAGGAAATGATGAAGATGTATATTAAGCAAAAGACAAGGGTAGAATTAAGATACAAGAAATCAATATTCGGACAATGTAATGAACTAGTTACAAAAGTTATTCCAATAGGTGAGCAATAATGGCAACATTTGAAATGGGAGACATTACTCCAACAATAGAAAGTGGTGATAAGATTTTCCTAGTAAATGGTAGGATAGTATTAGATGAAACAGAATTTAAAGAGTGGATAGGAAAAATGGAACGGAATATGGTAGAGGTGGAATTATGCCAAAACTAATATTGGAGAAATGCGACATAGAGAAGCTTATTAAAGAGAAGTATAAAGATTGTGAAGTAGTATCAGGGTTAGCAGAGGACACAGAGATTATAGTTAGGATAGATATGTTAGATACTCATACCACACTACCGCCAGTCGTAATACCAGAAGCAACTAAAAAGCCGGAAGGCCCTAGAAAGCATACTATACCGGGTTCGACTATGGGGCTGCAGCGAGGCAGATTGCCCACATTCTGAGGGATTCGCAAAATAGAAACATTTATATAGTAGAACTTACTATAATATAGTATAAGCTGTAAAAAGCGATGGAGAGCACAATGGAGAGATTAGACAGCATATCAGCAGCAAACCTTAGTAGAACAATAAGGTATCACACACTGGAGCAGAATTCAGCATTTAAGGATAATATGAAGTTGGTTGAAAATATTAATACAAAGCACCTAGACAAACAGAAAGCAGATGTCAATGCCACATACAAAGCTATGGGCATAGGTAAGAATATAGATTATTTGGTTTAGAGGTACAAATGGGTATAAACGAGTTAAGGTCAATCTTATCAAAAGAAGAATTGATACGGCTTTATGTGGTCGAAAAGAAAAGTGCACAACAATTATCCTATATATACAAAGTTAGCTCACCTACAATGTTATTGCTATTAGATAAGTATAATATAAAGAAGCGTAGTAAGAAAGAGGCACAGCAAAACTATCTAAAAACGGATGGTAGCAGGTCTAAAAAACAGTCGGAATTTATGAAGCATAATAACCCTATGGATAATATTAAGTCAAGGGAAAAGTTGGCTATCACAGGCAGTAAACATAGACACACTATGGAGACGAAAATTAAACTAAGTATGCTTAAAACAGGCGTATCAGAGTTTAATGGGTTTGTGACATCAGATAATATAAAGTTTAGAAAGTCACACAATTACAAAGAATGGAGAAAGAAAGTATTTAAAAGGGACAATTACACTTGTAAAGGAGAACATTGTCCTTATTGCAATAATAAAAAAGGTGGAAATTTACACGCTCATCATATTAAGGAGTTTGCGAAGTTTCCAGAGTTAAGATTAAATCCTGATAATGGAATAACATATTGTCAGGATTATCATGTACGAGGTATACATAAAAATGGTATTAAAAAAAATGGAGCAATTGGGACGGAAACAAACCAAAGCTACCCGCGATAAAATATCCAAGGCTTCTATGGGTTCTAAAAATAGTCAATGGGTCGACGGGAGGCATCCCACATATTACAGAAGAATAGCAGGAGCAAAACCAGGAGATGGCTGTATTATACACCACAAGAGCGGTAATAGGCACAGCAATTCTAGGAGCAACTTACAGAAGGTAGCAAAGAAAGATTTAGGCAAACACGATAAACTTCATAACAGGGCGGCTAACTTTAAGAAAGCAGGTCAGAAAGGGACACATAATGCTATGAAAAGCAAGACAGGTATAGGCTCCGCAAAAAAGAAGAAGAAAAAATAAACAGAGGTGTTTAAATGGTAAAAAAAATGATTCCAGAGTTTATAAAAAAAGCAATGGAAAAAAAGAAAAAAGGATTTGGAGCAAAAGATGGTTCTAAGAAAGGAAAGAAACTGGGCGGAAAAGGTAAAAACGAAGTATCAGTTTGTAGAAATCCAAAGAAATAAAGTATTTGTTAGGGTATATATAAATATGCCCGTTTATTTTAAATGAAATCCTCTACCCACTAAAGTAGGTAGTTTCCAAAAACAAAAGAAAAAATGGTAAAAACAAAAAATACGGTTAGCACACACAAGCCACTTGCACAAAAGAAACTGGGTGATTTCTCATGTTAGAAATCAACACTCTGCATCAAGGTAATTGTATGGATTTGATGAAACAAATAAGTAATAAATCTGTAAATTTAATATTAACAGATATACCTTATGATGAAGTCAATAATAATAAATCTTGTATTAATCGTTCAAAGTACGAAGGACAATTAAGAAAATATCATAAAGGAATTGCTGATGAATTAACTTTTGATTTAGATTTGTTTATGAAAGAATGTGATAGAATTTGCAATGGTTCAATATATATTTTCTGTGGATTAAATCAAGCAGGAAGATTAATTGATTATTTCAAAACAGAACGTGAGAAAGATTATATGGCAAGATTATGTATTTGGAAAAAAACTAATCCAACTCCATCTAACGGACAACACTTATGGTTATCTGGAACTGAATTATGTGTTTTTGTTAAGAAAAGAAAAACAAAATTTAATCAAAGTTGTAAATCTAATGTTTGGGAGTTTCCATCTGGAAGAAGTAAAGTTCATCCAACAGAAAAACCCTTAGAATTATTTAAACATTTAGTAAAATCTTCAACTGATGAAAAAGATTTAGTTTTAGATATGTGTATGGGAAGTGGAACTTCTATTGTTGCAAGTATTGAATTAAATCGTAATTACATTGGTATTGAATTAGATAAAGAATATTTTGAAATAGCAAAAAAGAGAATTGAAGAACACTCACAACAGAGTACGCTTCTTCCTCTCGCAGAAAACTCAAAGGAGGACGGCATTCCTCCCACTAATGAA
>Ga0075122_10001745_pt1 | contig 14922 bp, 16 predicted proteins | sample AntAceMetag02UKB_FD_69790 | JGI IMG/M metagenome (GOLD analysis project Ga0075122, IMG submission 69790) | Saline lake microbial communities from Ace Lake, Antarctica - Antarctic Ace Lake Metagenome 02UKB | ecosystem: Environmental > Aquatic > Non-marine Saline and Alkaline > Saline | place... | reverse complement strand
AGTCGTGGACCAACATTTACAATTCGTAAATTTACAAAAACTCCGTGGACCCCGCCACAACTTATAGCGTTCAAAACATTAAGCCCAGAGATGTTGGCATATTTGTGGATATTAATAGAATATAAGATGAACTTATTAATAGCTGGAGGAACGGCATCCGGTAAAACCACATTGCTTAACGCAATAGCATTCTTCATAGCCCCAGAAGCAAGAGTTGTTTCAATTGAAGATACCAGAGAGTTAAATCTTCCTCGTGAAAACTGGTTGCCAAGTGTGGCAAGAAGCGCAACTGGAGTTGGAAATGCAGGGGAGGTCGATTTATTTCAACTACTTAGGGCATCTTTTAGGCAAAACCCAGATTATGTTATAGTAGGTGAGGTACGTGGTAAAGAAGCTTATGTATTATTTCAGGGAATGGCTTCGGGGCATTCTTCAATTTCCACACTTCATGCAGACAGCGTTGATACAGTGATCAAAAGACTTGAGACTCCACCGATAGAATTATCCCCAACACTATTAAATGTTTTAGATTGCGTTTGCGTTATGACGCATGCAATAGTAAAAAAACAGGAGACAAGAAAGTTGAGAGAGATAGTAGAGGTAGTAAACGTAAACAAGGAAGGCATAGCAATAACAAACACTCCGTTCACTTGGAGTGCAACAGAAGACAAATTTTATTTTAAAAAACACAGCAAGGTGTTCGAAAAAATTCAAAAAAGATACGGTATAGGACCAGAGGAATTACAGCTTGAGTTCAAAAGGCGTGTGCAATTACTTTACCAAATGTATACCCGTAATATATTTGGCTTCAAAGAGGTTCAGGATATAGTTAATGAATATTATAAGCGTCCCGAGTTTGTTTTGGGAAGATTCGGAATTAAATAATTTTTCTAGTAAACATAATCACAATGTTTAAAATAACGTATTGTATAATAATCATATGAGAGGAGAAGATATAGCGTTCTTAGGCAAGCTTATAGCATCACTTGAGGATACGGAAATGAAACTAGAAGACGCATATGCAAGAAGCGATATAGTAAAATTCAATCAACTAAAAAAGTTTATTCTTGAAATCCAAGGAAAAATATCAGAGACAATAAAATGATAGCTGATTCCTTATACAATTTAAAAGAGAAGATTCTAAAAGAAAAAAAGATAGTAACTGAGCTGAAGAGATTTTTTGAATCAATTAAAACGGCAAAAAATGCAGATGAAATAGCAAAAATTACTTCACAGATAGACTCACTAAAAGAATCATTAAAAAAAACAAATGAGCAAATACCAGAGACACTAAAGAGTCTAGCAATAGGAGCCCCATTAAAGAAAACTAGTCCCATAGCATTAGGGCACCCCACCCCGCATACAAAAAAGCCAATAATACCAATAAAAAACGTTAAATTAAAATCAATGTCAGAAAAAGAAAAGAAGACGGCAGAAGGGTTTAAGGAAATTGAGTACGAAACGTTAAGAAGAATAAAAAAAGGAGAAAAAGTTGTAAAAGAAAAAAAAGAAGATGAAGCAAGCCTATACATACAAATATCTAATAAAATATTTTCCGGAGTATCCTTGGGGTTGACTAAAAAACCCATATTCAGACATATGAAAAGGGATTTAATAAAAGCAAATTTACAATTTCCGTTGATAAGCTATATATCTGTTACTTTATTTACAACTCTTCTATCTTTTTTTCTGGGGATATTTATGTTAATATTTTTTTTGTTCTTTAACTTAGGGGTTATAGCGCCATTCATAACAATGATAGACGAAGAAATATTAGCAAGATTATTAAAGGTATTTTGGATACCTGTAGCTTTGCCAATTTTAACCTTTGTTGGTATGTATGTATATCCATCATTAGAAAAGAAATCAGCAGCGAATAGAATTGATGAAGAGTTGCCATTCGCAGCGATTCACATGTCAGCTATATCTGGATCAATGGTGGATCCTAGTAAGATTTTTGAGATTATAGTTTCTACAAAAGAGTATCCTAAAATAGGAAGAGAGTTTACAAAATTAGTAAATGAGATACATATATATGGGTATGACTTAGTAAATGCATTAAAAAACACGGCGGCAAATAGCCCGAGTAAAAAATTATCGGACTTATTAAATGGCTTAGCAACAACAATTACGTCTGGAGGAGACTTACCAAGATTTTTTGACGAACGTGCAAACACCCTATTATTTGACTATAGAATGCAAAAAGAAAAGGAGATAAGGTCATCAGAAACATTTATGGATATTTATATAAGTCTTGTAATAGCCGCACCAATGATTCTGATGCTTCTTTTAATGATGATGAAAATAAGTGGGTTGGGAATTCAACTAAGCACAAATATGATAACGTTAATAATGGTATTGGGAGTTAGTACAATCAATGTATTTTTCTTAATGTTCTTAATATTGAAACAACCAGCCGGGGGGGTAAGATGATGAGAATAAGAATATCTCATATAATAGGGCTGTTTATAGGTTTGACAATAGTTGGGATAGCCTTCTTTTTTTTGGACACAATGGCATTTCCAATTTTAATTGGTGCTGCTATAATAATAACGTCTTTGCCGTTTGTAGTATCAATGGTTAATAATAACAGAATAGCAAATGAAAAAGAAGAAATGTTTTTGGAGTTTGCAAGGAATTTAGTTGAGAGTGTAAAAACAGGAACACCCGTAAGTAAAAGTATAGTTAATGTCAGAAATAAAGAATATGGGGTATTAAGTAAACATATAGAGAAGCTTTCGAATCAAATAACTTTAGGGATACCACTAAGTGCAGCATTAATGATATTTGCTAAAGACGTGGACAACAGAACAATAACAAGAGCGATTACTTTGATTGGACAAGCAGAAAAAGCAGGGGGAGATATAGGAGAAATTTTAGAATCAGTTGCTGGAGCAGTAAATACAGCAGATAGATTGAAAAAAGAAAGAAAGGCAGCGATATCTACGCTGGTGATTCAGGGTTATATAATTTTTATAGTTTTTATAGCAATAATTATTGTTATGCAATTTAAGATTTTACCAATGCTTACCGGAATAGCTGACGTAGGTCAATTAGGAGAACTGGGGGGCGGAGTATCGGGAGAAGCTATTAATGCATCAGAAATCGCAAGCGCATTTTTATATCTTTTATTAATACAGGGTTTTTTTACGGGATTGACGATAGGGCAACTTTCGGAAGGAGATTTTAAAGCCGGAATAAAACATTCTTTTGTACTTATGCTATTGGCATTTGTAACATCCACAGTTACAAGTTTGTTGTTTAGTGGGGTAGTATAAATGAATAAAAGATTGCTAAAAAACAAGAGGGGTTCTCACGTAGGGGTTATTTTATCATTTGTGATTTTTGTTACATTTTTGGTTTTTTTGTATTCAGCAATTGAGCCAATAATAAAAACACAACAGGAAAAAGATTCATTACTAAGTTTTATCCAAGAAGAAGTAATAAAAAATATAACAAAAGATGTAACAACTTCAGTTGTGGAGTTTCCTAATTCAGGGCATCAATGCGTCTATTTTGAGAAAATTCTTGGAACAGATACTAATTCAAAAATTATAGCTCAAGATAAGGACGGAGATGTCTTAGATGAGTCTGGGTGGGATAGTGACGGAAAGATTTTTGTAGAAAAAGGCCACAAGAGATTGGTAAAAATATTTTTTCTTGAAGGATTTCAGTTGCCTGACACAAGGCCAACTCCTTGCAATACCGAATCTATTGAAGTGGAGGATTACAATATAACATATACAAGAACAAAATCCCACATTTACGAGTCAGCGATAGGGGGCGTAATAAATATTTATAATAATGGAAACGCTGAAGAGTTAAAGCAATATTTTAAAGTTCCAGTGGGCAGTGATTTTGGTTTAGGGTTCAGAGATTCTGAGGGCAATATTACCTCTACAAACGAGGGGAATATACTAACAAACGTTTATTCAAAAGAGATAAATATAGAATATATAGATGAAGGTGCCACGGAAAGATACGGAGTATTAATAGTTCGTGTTTGGTAAACATTATAAATAAAAAACTCATTAATTACATATGGAAAACAAAAGAGGATGGATAAGAATAATTGAAGCAGTTATAGCATTATTAATTATAACTGGGGCATTACTAGTAGTAATAACCGGTGGGTATCTAAAAAGAGATATATCCGCGCAAGTTTATGATACAGAGATGGCAATTTTAAAAGAAGTATCAAAAGATCAGACGATGAGGGCAGAAATAGTAAGCGCACCCGTACCAACTTCTTGGGATGAGTTTACCACACCAGATTTATCTGCAATAAAAACAAAAATAAAAGGAAGGATTCCTTCTTACCTAGACTGCCAGGCTAGAGTTTGTGCCTTGGATGCAACATGTGAAATAGATGTAACCAATAACAATAAAGATATATATGCAAGGTCAATTGCAATTACTGCAACAGCATCAGATTATAACCCAAAACAGTTAAAATTATTCTGCTGGGAAAAGACATAAAAATCAGTAATTTCTAACTAATCTATGAAAACCTTTGAATTTTTAGAGCATACAGCAGACATAAAGTTTCAGGCTTTTGGTAAATTAATCGAAGAAGCTTTTTCAAATTCAGCGTTAGCTATGTTTAACACGATGTACACAAAAAAAGTAAAAAACACAAAAGACCTCCAGATTTCAGTAGAAGGCCACGACTTAGTCAGTTTATTATACAATTTTTTAGAAGAATTAATTTTCTATTTAGATAGCGAAAACTTTTTTTTATCAAGTGTGGAGGAAATAGAAATTGATAAAGAAAAGTTCAAATTGTCAGCGAAACTAAGGGGGGACAATGCAGAAAATTATAAAATTGGTTTAGACGTAAAAGCAGTCACATATAATGAAATGCAAGTTTTAGAAAAAGATAAAAAGTGGATGACCCAGGTGGTGTTAGACGTTTAAATGCACGATAAACACAAGGTATTTAATGGATATTGATTTAATAAATATATGAAAATTACAAAAAGTTTAGCTTCACTTCATGCCTATTTATGTGCTGATGGATACGTAGTAAAAAATCCAGAAACCCAGAAATCGAAATATTACAGAGTAGGACTTAGGAATACTGATATAATCTTGTTGAAAGATTTTCAGAAAAAATTCGAAGAGGTTTTTAATGTAACTCCTTGGATAAAGGAGGGACAAATATCAGAAAAGGGGTCGAGAGAAATATATGAGAAGCTGACAAAGCATTTTGGAAGCTTTTATTCAAGGGAGTGGAGCGTTCCAGAATTAGATATAAAATACTATAATTGCTGGTTAAGAACTTTTTTTGACTGCGAGGGATGGGCATTCTGCAAGACACATCAAAATAGACACATTGGAGTAGATTCAATAAATGAAAAAGGGATAGATTCAACAATAATAATGCTTAACGAATTAGGGATAAAAACAATAAAAAAGATTAATAAAAAAAGAAAAATGTATAGAATTCTTATTTATGGCAAAGAGAACTTAAAAAAATTTAAAAATACTATAGGTTTTTTGCATCCAGAAAAATCCAAAAAGCTAGAGAATATCATGAACGATTTTGTAAATTATCATTGGGAATTCCCAGCAGGTAAAGACGATAAAAAAAATTTTATAATCAAATTGCTCAAAGAGAAGTCAAGAGTAAATAAGATATATATAAGAATTATATCAAAGGAAGAAAGCAATTTAAGGTTATTGAAAGATGGAGTAAAAAATTTATTTAATATTCACTCAACAGTAAGAGAATGCAGGAGTGGGATAGATACAAAATATTTTCAAATGAGTATAAACAAAAAAGTAGATGTGAGAAAATTAGTAGATATGAGGGTTATTCCAAATGTATTTAAAGATAAAGGAGCTGAAAAAATATGTATAAAGAAAAATTAGAAAAAATCAAAGAACATGAGTATGAACTTCCGAAAGAAGAAGGAATGCTAGTACCTGGAAAAGTATTCATTTGGAATAAGAAAGGCATAGAGGAAGATGCATTAAAACAAATTGCAAATGTAGCTCATCTACCAGGTATCTTAAAATATTCAATAGGTTTACCTGACATGCACGTCGGCTACGGTTTCAGTATAGGAGGGGTTGCAGCATTTGATATGGATAAGGGGGTAATTAGCCCAGGAGGAGTTGGTTATGATATTAATTGTTCAATTAGATTATTAAAAACAAACCTAAAGAAATCTGAAGTATTAAAAAAACAAAAAGAAATTACTGAAGAACTTTATAGAAAAATTCCAAGTGGAGTAGGTAGAGGTAGTAAATTCCAGGTCACTTACCCAGAACTAGAAAAACTCTTGGAGGGCGGGGCTCAATACATTATTGAAAAGGGATTCGGGCAAAAGGAGGATTCATTACATATAGAAGAAGAAGGAAAAATCATTCACGCAGATGCCAGATGTGTTTCAGAAAGAGCAAAAAAAAGAGGAATAGGGCAAATTGGAACATTGGGGGCTGGAAATCATTTTTTAGAAGTTCAATATGTGGATGAAATATATGATAAAGTTGCAGCTAAAGTATTTGGATTAGAAAAGGGGCAAATTGTAATTATGATTCATTGTGGTTCTCGTGGATTGGGACACCAGGTAGCATCAGATTACATCAAAGCAATGGAAAAAGAGTATGGTATAGAAAATTTGCCAGACCGAGAATTAATTAACGCCCCGATAAAAAGTAAGTTGGGTCAAGATTATTTAAAAGCAATGAGCGCAGCGGCAAATTTTGCTTTTGCAAACAAACAGTTAATAACACATTGGGTTCGTGAAGAATTAAAGCACATTTTCCCAAAAATTAAAATTGATGTAGTCTATGATATCTGTCACAATATTGCAAAAATTGAAAAGCACAAGGTAAACGGAAAAATGCAAGATGTATGCATTCACAGAAAAGGCGCAACTCGTGCTTTTGGCCCAGGTAGAATTGAGGTACCAGAGGATTATAGAAAAATTGGTCAGCCAGTTTTAATCCCAGGAAGCATGGGAACTTCAAGTTATGTCTTAAAGGGAACAAAAAAAGCAGAAGAATTAACGTGGGGATCAACAGTCCACGGGGCAGGACGAGTAATGAGTAGAAGTAAAGCTCTCCGAGAAATTAAAAGTAAAGATGTAGAAAACAGTTTAAGGGAAAGTGGCATAGAAGTAAAAGCAGGTAGTACAAAGTCATTAGTAGAAGAAGCGCCAGGTGTGTATAAAGACATAGATGAGGTAATTGAAACAGTTCATAATTTAGGAATTTCTCTAAAGGTTGCAAGACTAAAGCCAATAAGTGTGATTAAAGGATAAATTTTTCATTTCCAAAAACCTATTATACCCGAATAACTTTAAGAAAGAATGAAAAAGCTGTCAAGGCAAATAGAGATACTTCTTGGAGTTATTTTTTTAATAGCAGGAATTGCTGGATTATTTTTACCGGTCCTCCAGGGAATACTTTTTATTTTAATAGGATTAGCACTTTTGAGTACACGCCCAACAGAAGAATATCTAGGCTATTTAAAAAAGAAATTTATAAAGAAAAAATAATTAAATCAACCATTTAGCATTTTCTTGAACAGTCTTTCCATCCAAAATTATTTTTGCTTTTTTCATACTCTTGACAATATCCCAATGAATCGCTGAATCATTACCGCCACCGTTTTCTTTATATGCCATTCCAAGAGCCAAATGAATCGTCCCACCAATTTTCTCATCGAATAACAAGTTCTTTGTGTATTTAGTTATCTTAGGATTCATCCCAACTCCAAATTCCCCAACATAGCTAGAGTTTTCATCAGTTGCAAGCATTTCTTTTAAGAAATCCTCATTTTTAGACGCAGACGATTCAATAACTTTTCCATCCTTAAATTTTAAAAATATATCAGTAATTTCTTTCCCTTTTTCAACAGAGGGATACTCGAACTTAATAAATCCATTCATACTCTCTCGAACTGGAGCCATAAAAAATTCTCCTCCGGGCATATTATCTTCCCCATTGCAGACCACAGAGTTCTTACCCTTAATTGAAAACTTTAAGTCAACATCCTCGCCAATTAAATGAACTTCTTTCCCTTCGGCAAACTTATTAGAAATACTATTCATCATCTTGCCAAGCTTTTCCCAGTCCTGTAAACACGCGTCATAAACAAATTGCTCGTATTCATTTAAGCTCATCTCTGCATCCTGAGCCAAAGCTTCAACGGGATAGGCAATAGAGCATCTTCTTATTTCATCTTTAGCATTACAAATATATTCAGAAACAGGATGAACTACTTTTTGCCTTGCTGTCATTTTTTTTGAATCACAGTTTGTAAGCTCTTTGGTGTTATTATCAGAACATACGCCAATATATTTATCAGCAGATTTAGCCAGATCCATTGAATATTGTGGAAATTTTTCTATCTGTTCCTTATTGGCATATTTATAGAAAAACGGGGCAACTCCAGGAAGGTTAATTCTCACAATTGGATGCGCTTTGGCCAAAATAACTTCCTTGTATAATTCTTGCAAAAACGGGGTAGCCTCAGGCCCGCCAGAAATAATAACGGTCTCCCCAGGTTTAACAAATACAGAATGTTTAACTGCTAACTGCGCTAATTTTTTGGTTCTCATGTCGATTGGCATAGAAATCCTAGAAACATTGGACTTTTAAGGATTGCTATAGTCATCTAAAATACAAAACCAAGCTAACGGCAGCAATAAAAAAGCAATAAATAGAGAACATCCAGAAGTTTCCTTTTCTAATAATTAAATATAACAAATTTAAGAAGAGCAAACTTAAAATGAAGCAAACAACAAAGGCCACAACTAAAGACAAATTAATATATGCTTCTCCAAAATTCAAAACCATAGCCCCAAGCGAAAGCGGAATAAAAAGTAAAAATGAAAACTTCGCAGCTTTTTGCCGATCTATACCAGAAAATGTGGCAGCCGAAATTGTCATGCCGCTTCTACTAACACCAGGAAAAAGTGCCAATGCCTGAAAAATTCCAACCAATAAAGAATTCTTCCAGTTTTGTTTTTTCGGAGCTACTTTAATCTTAGTCAATAACAAAATACATCCTGTAAAAAAGAACGCAAATCCCAAAAATAAATAAGACGAAAACATACTTTCTATTAGGTCACTAAATAAAAATCCGATTATAGCGGCAGGAATTGTAGCCAAAATCAAATAGCACAGAAGTTTATTGGATTCTTTATTAAATTTCAATAGAAAAAATAACTCCTTTCTAACAAAAATTAGAATAGCCATTAGTGAAGCTAAATGTAAAAATGTAATAAAGAATAGGTTAGGTTCTGAAATCAAGTTACTAACTAAAGCCAAGTGTCCAGAAGAAGAAACTGGCAGAAATTCAGTTGCTGCTTGAATTACCGCAAGTGCTAGTTCGTTAATCATGAAAAAAACAACAAACTTGACTTTTTAAGAATAATTATCCTTAATTTTAAAATATTAATTTCTTCTTTTTCCTATTTTTCTTATATAGTATCGGAATGCTATAAATAATAATATTTATAAGGGATTCTTTCTTTACTCCATTGGCTTATTAATTTAAGATTTAATACAAATGAGAAAGGGTGATAAAATAAAAAAAAATGATGCAAATTTAAAATTGATTGCATTGGTCGTTGTGATTGCATTGGTTGTTTCTGTTATTGTATTTGCTATTGGTAACGGAATTACTGGAAATGTGATTGCTGGAAATACGATTAAGGATTCACAAGAGTGGTATACTTCTTATTGTAGCGATATAGATGGAGATAGAAGACCTGTAGAAAACGATCCTAGTTTTTTTACTGCAAGTGGATTTGAATATAATAAGGATTCTGAAAATGAAATTAAATCCGATATGGATTTTTGTAATAAGGATGGTGATTTAGTAGAAAGATACTGTCGTAGAACTTTTGTACCTATATCTAATTTAAAATATAAATTTGGACATGTTATAACTTCTTGTGAAAATGGTTGTGAAGATGGTGCTTGCGTGGAAGATGATTCACGATCCTCTTGTAAAGATAGTGATGGAGGTAATGATTATTTTGAAAAAGGCACTACAATAAACGCTCCTCCAGAGTATAGGAATTCATGGACTGATAAATGTTTGACAAATACAGGATTGCAAGAAGGAACATGTATAGAAAACTTAGGAGTACATACTTATGAATGTCCTAACGGATGTAGTAATGGTGCTTGTATATCTGATGGTTCTTCTGAAATAACTTATGAAGGTGTTTTAAATATGTTAGAAAATTGTATGATTTATGGACAAGATCTTAATGCGGGACGAGATGTTGGTCCGGGAAATATAATCCCTGGAAGTGAGGACGGATATACATCTGGGAAAGAACTTTGTTCTTACCATGGTAAATCTTGCTTATCTCCAATTATTGCTGACCATATGGTAACTTCTGGATTTATAAGAACGAGTTGTGATAGTCAATTACAAATTGGGGTTCTTCCGAATCATATCAAAAGAACACTCTCTGTTTGGTGTTGCTGATTAACTTCTTCTTCTATTTTTTCCTTTCTTTCTCCTTTCTTCTAGATTCACAGAATTTTACCTACAAACTAATTTTCAGTTAGAATTACCTTAGGATATGTCCCTTGATCATACATTATTACAAAAGCACGTTAAAATTTAAAAAGCTAAATCAATATAATTTTTTGTGATGGGTGACATTATTATTAATGAGACCTTTGATGATGACAATGACGATTTTTTATTCGACAAAATTGAAAAAAGTGAATTCGAATCAGAAGAGCTCTTGGACTTAAAACTAATTGCAGGAGAGATTTGTAAAGACGATAGTATAACAGAATTATTATGCCACGCCTCGGTTCAGAAAAATTTAGAATATGAATTACCGCATCAGGCGGAAGGAGCACTTAAGATATTAAGAGATTTTAACTGCAACGCACTTTTAGCAGATGAAGTAGGACTGGGAAAAACAATTACAACAGGAATGATTATCAGGGAAGCAATAGAAAGAGGGTTTGTAAGTAGTATTATGATTTTAACACCTCCATCCCTAGTAGACCAATGGGTAGCGGAATTAAAAGAAAAGTTTGAATTAGATTTTGCAATAATTGAAAAGAAGGAAGATTGGAATAATGACTTTGTTGTGGCCTCGTTAGACAGGGTAAAGATATTTAATAGAAAAAAAAATAAATTTAATCACGAAGAAGCACACGAGAGATCATGGGACCTGTTAATAGTAGATGAAGCACACAAATTAAAGGAAAGGAATACTCTCCGTTGGAGGTTCGTTGACCAAATACAAAAAAAGAGATTTTTAATTTTGACGGCAACACCATTCCAAAACGATTTATTAGAGCTTTACAATTTATTACATTTGTTAAAAAGAGGGCATCTCGGAACAATTAAAGAATTTAGAAAGCAGTTTATTAGTGGGGGAAATAAGCGGCGCCCACTTAACCCCAGGGAATTAAAAGCAAAACTCGACGAAGTGATGGTGAGAAGACGTAGGTCAGATACGGTAGTGGCATACATGAGACGTACGCCAAGAATTATTTCGATAGATCCAACGCAAGAGGAAAAAGAAATTTATGCAATGATTTGCGAGATGTTAAAAGAAAAATATTTTTTAGCAAATGGAGATGAAATAAACGGAAAATTAGCGATATATTCAATTTTACCAAAAATTACAAGTTCTTCAAGGTCAGCAATGGAGAGCTTACAGAGAATTTTAAATAATGATAAGTACCACTCGAAAACAAAAGAGATAGCAGAGGAGATATTAGAAAAATATATAGGATTAAAAAAAGATTCTAAAATAGAAAAGTTAGTTGAGATAGTAACAAAAATATATGAAGAGGATAGGACAAATAAAATATTAATTTACACCAAGCACCCGACTACTTTAAAGTATATCGTAGAAAAACTCGCTCCCCTTAAACTAGATATAGTAGAATTTATGGGAGGAATGGATAGAGAAGGGAAAACGGAAATCATAAGAAGATTCAAGGAAGAAGCCGACATATTAATTTCCACTGAAACAGGGGCTGAAGGACTTAATTTTCAGTTTTGTAATAACCTAATTAATTTTGACTTACCCTGGAATCCAATGACTGTAGAGCAAAGAATAGGAAGGCTCGATAGAATAGGACAAAAAAGAGATATGAATATTTATAGCTTGGCAACAAAAGGGACAATGGAAGAGTATGTGGTAGATTTGATAATAAATAAAATGTGTTGCATAGGCCTAGTCATTGGGGAGTTGCCAATCATACTCTTTAATTTAGGTTTAGATAGTAACGGGAAAATGGGAAAAAATAAGATTGAAGAAATGCTCATGGAAAAATTCCTAGATTCAAGAAACAATCTAGAGATATTCAGTAAAAGCGTAGAGGAAATAGCTAAAATGATAGATGAAGGAATTGATAGTTATAATAAAACTAAAGACTATTCAAAAGAAATTTTAGATGAGGAGAAAAAATAACAATGACAGAAGAAAGAGATATGTTGCAAAATTTCATAAAAAACTTTTTTAATAAGTTGAAAGCAGATGTAGAAATTTCTGAGAATCTTATAGCAATTTCAAATGTAAATACAAATTTCGAAAAAGTATATGGCAAAAAGTCTCCATACTACTTTGTGTTCAGAACTGAAGATTTAGAAAAATATCCTGAGGCAGAACTTCTAAAAAAAGGTCATTTAATTTTAAGAGTTGCGTCAGAATTTTTAGAGAATACAGCTAAGACAACTTTATTAAAAATAGATTTTGGAATTAATTATGAAAACGAAATTAACAAAAAACTCAAACTTACAAACTGCAAGATTCACAAAATAGACAAAAGAGAAGAAAATAGCTATGTCTACAGATTTACGTTTAAAACCACAATACAGCACCAAAACGAAAAGGAAGAAATTTTAACAGAAATTTTTCTTATGGACAATGCGGTACTTGAGGAGTTTGAAATAGATTCTTTTAAAACAATTGAGGGAAGAAAAAGCGAAATAGAAATAGAAGGCGTAAAAGAAATGTATCCGATGGCTAAAGATTTGATAAAAGAAAGACTGAAAGGTAAATTAGAAAAGATCTCAGAAAAATTAGAGAAGTCAATAGATGGAGAAATAAGTAGAATAGAAAAGCATTATTCACAACTAATAGGGGAGATATTAGGCGAATACAAAAGAACGGAAAAGCAGTTCTTGTCAGCAAAAGAAGCTTTCAAAAAAGCAGATAAAGTTGGGAAAAAAATAATTCTAGAAAAACTTGATCGTATAAACCAAACGATAGAGAAAATGAAAAAAGAAGGGAAAAAAGAACAATTAGAAAGGGAAAAAACTTTTTTTATCAATGACGAAAGGCAAAAGCATAGTATAAACTTAAAAAATTCCCTACTTAACACAACTATAATTTACTATCCAAAATATATTCTAACAGTTTTTCTTAAGCAGGACCAAGACACTTTTAGACAAGTAAAAATTGAACTCGATCCAATGAACAACTCAGTATCTAAATTAAATTGCGATACTTGTGGGGTAGAGTTAGACGAAATAATACTTTGTTCTTCCGGACACCTAACCTGTAGAGATTGCGGAAGTAGCTGCACTTGTAACAGAGTTATATGTAAAAGTTGTAGGGGAATTATATGTAAAGTCTGTGGCAGAAATGCTTGTACGAAGTGTTCAAGAAAATGTTTCAAGTGCGGAAAGGAAGTTTGTGAAGTTCATTCTCACAAAGATTTTATGACAGGAAAAGCTATATGCGATTCGTGTTCATCAAGTTGTGGTGTGTGTGGAAACTTTACAGAAAAAAGTTATTTTGAAAGTTGCGAAAAATGCAACAAAAAAATATGTCCAAAATGCCGAGGGGCAGGATTGGGAGTAGGAGTAGGAAAAATTATTTGCAAGAATTGTGTTTAAAGTAAAAGTTTTTTATACCCCTCCTCCTTAATCCAAACATGCAAGACGTGATATATCAAATAATTGGAAGTTTAGGTTTAGTCTTTATTATTCTGGGAAATTTAATGATATATAGAAAAGTAAACATTAGAAGAAGATACACATACCCATTATTAATAGCTGGAGGAATTTGCCTAGAAGTCTACAGTATTCATTTGGGAGATAAAATATTTATAGCACTTCAGGGAGTTTTTATCCTAGCATCAATTTTCGGATTAATAAAAATAAATGAGAAGTGGATTAGAAAAAATTTAAGTTAAAAAATGTTTGAAATAATTGTTTTATTGTTAGCAGGAATCGGAGCAGGAATAGTCACGGGACTGGTTGGAGCAAGTGCAGTAGTAATAGCGGCCCCATTATTAATTATATCCTTAGATTATCCAGCATATCTTGCAATAGGAATAGCATTATCAATAGATGTTTTTGCCTCATTCTTCGCGACCGTTATCTACCACAAACATGGAAATTTAAAAATAAAACAAAGTTTAATATTATTAATTCCGGCGTTAATTGCAGTTGTTATCGCAAGTTATTTTTCAAAGTATATTCCTTCAGCTAACTTAGGATTTATAGCAGGGTTGGGAACTCTTATAGGAGGAATACTAATAACAAGAAAGAAGAGCGATCTACCAGAAGTTAATGATATAATTTTTTTAAAGAAATACAAAACTTTTTCCTTGATAGTAATAGGATTATTAATTGGAACAATCGCTGGAGCCTTTGGGGCAGGAGGAGGGGTAATGATTTTACTTGCACTGACCCTTATTCTAAATTATGGTACTCACAGGGCTATAGGAACTTCAATCTTTCTTATGATTTTTATTGCATTATTTGGGGGTATCTCGCATTATGTGAATATGCCTTTCTCCCTCTATTCCTTATTAATCGCTGGGGCGGGTGGAATATTGGGAGCACTGGGTGCCTCTAAAATTGCAAATATTATTGAAGAAAAAACCCTAAAGATAATTGTAGGGGTTGTGATAGTAACCTTGGGAACTTTACTAATGTTAAAGAATATTCCATTCTTGTAGGTT
>Ga0075122_10001743_pt1 | contig 14936 bp, 16 predicted proteins | sample AntAceMetag02UKB_FD_69790 | JGI IMG/M metagenome (GOLD analysis project Ga0075122, IMG submission 69790) | Saline lake microbial communities from Ace Lake, Antarctica - Antarctic Ace Lake Metagenome 02UKB | ecosystem: Environmental > Aquatic > Non-marine Saline and Alkaline > Saline | place... | reverse complement strand
CAGGTTTGCGGCGGGGGCGACGGACAATAATACAGAACATCATTTTCAGGAGAAACATTTATGAAAGTTGCAATTACATCAAAAGGGGCAACGTTGGACTCTGCGGTCGATCCACGGTTTGGCAGAGCCCCCTTATGTCATCATCGTCGATTCAGACAGTCAGGAGTTTGAAGCCTTGAATAATCTGGAAAACGTCAACCGGCTCAAGGGTGCCGGCATCCATGCTGCCACCATGATCAGTGAATAAGGTGCGGAGGTTTTAATGACGGGATATTGCGGTCCCAATGCCGTCACGACTCTTAATGCAGCAAATATAAAGGTAGTCCTAGAGATCGGTGGTACCGTCAAGGAGGCGGTAGAGCTACTCCGAGAAGGAAACATCTCATATAGTGATGCGGCTAACACAGAGGGGCATTGGGTTTAATCGTATTCTTGTTTAATCCCATAAAGCTTGTTTCCTTTGGGTGGTCCTGGATTAAACCCGACTTCAGGTTGATTAATCAGGAGTCGAATCAGTGTTGCAGCTGTCTGAAGGTGACGGGGACAGGTAGTACGAGAGTTTGATTTCTGGATCGCTACTGTGCCCTTTTTCCCAGGACAGGCCTCTTACAAGGCTCAAAAGCCAAAATTCAATAGTCCCTGCCTGAAAATATAGACACCAAAAATAATCAGGATCCCCCCACTAACAAATCGAATCAGGAGAGTGTGTCTTTGTATAGTTGCAACTTTTTGTCTGAAAAATTGTGAACTGTATGCAGCCAGCAACATTGGTATGGAAAAACCGATTGAATAGATTACCAGCAGAAAGATGCCATTGCCCAGTTTCCCGTCGCTGGCAACTAAAGCTAGCACTCCGGAGAGCATTGGCCCGATACAGGGGATCCAGATAACACCCAATGAAAAACCCAGCAGAAACCCTGACCAGCGACCGTTTGATAGACTATTAAAACGGGTCAGAAAGGTAATATTGTGAAAGAGGTTTATCCCAAAAAGCATCATAACGCCAAACAAACCAATCAAAATCCCGGCGGCCTTTTCAATATAAAGAATTCTACCCGCAATTAAAGAACCAAACATTGTCGAGACAATACCCATCAGGATAAAGGCCGTTGACAATCCCAGGACGATCAGTAGGGGACGATGTCTATAGTCCTCATTTGTGCCGGTCACAATAATGGGGACAACCGGCAGAACACAAGGTGATGCAACACTTGTTATTCCCGCAATGGCAGTCAGGAAGATAGTTGTTATACTAATGTCCATCTCGTTAATAAGTATTGATGATTTCTAATAACGGCTGCTCTGATTGGATACCTGGTGGAAATTGTTTAAAAATGTGACCACTATTGTCAAGTAGGATAATCGACGGTAAACGTCTGATTCCAAACCTGTAAAACAGCATTTTATCTGCCTGATCCGTGGTTAGTACCGATCTTATCTGGAAGCGTTTTTCAATATCCCCCCTATTCTTGTTCAGGATCTGGGCTTGAATCTGGCGGGGTCTTCCATTTGGATTCAAAAAAAACAGGAGTAGCCCCTTTTTCTTCTCGATGGAAGCGGCCCGCTCAATCTTGATTCTATCGGATCTGAGTACTGTGTTATCAGAATTTAAATTTGATGCTACATCATTGTTGGCCAAGAGAAATGGTGACGAAAACATCAGCATCAAACAAATCGCGAAAAAACGGGGGACTTTTAATATTTGTTTCATAGTGTTGGAAATTTGTCAGGAATTTGCCCAATGTTCAGTTTTTCAACTCGTTATCGGAGTCCGGCCATACAGCCAGTAATGGGAATAACAGGTAGTCGGGACAAACAACACTGTTTGGAACATTGCACTCTTTTTGATTGCAGCGAATGAACAGGGTTGCAGATCTCGTTGCTTATTGTCAAAACCCTCCCGGAACCCGAAAGTGAAAAAAAGCCACAGAAATGCGACATAAACAGCAGCTGTCAATCCACTCGTTCCAGTTCGGCTTTATTATACTTATCCCTAGTTTTCACCTTGTTTTAGCATTCAACACTACTTTTCACCCCTTTTAATTCTTGACGGTTTACATATAAATATTTAGGATATTTGCTATAAAACCTGCCAAAACTCTTTTCTCGTATCGCCTATCGAGCCGTACAAGCAGGAGTCATCAAGACAGGTGGAAATGAGGTTTGAATCCTCTGCTGTCCCGCAACTGTGAAGCGGTAAACACCGAGCCACGATGTTTCCGACAAGCCAGATCTTCTTTGATAAGCATTTCTTCGTGGAAAAAGAATGCTATCCGAAGCATGTATAGAGCTTAGTTGTGCGTTATGATGACTCAACGACCTGCCGATCACCGCTGATTATTCAGCGAATCACCGGTATCAACCAAAATCTCAAGTGGGATCTAATCAGGTCTACCAATGCGGTGTAAAGCTGTTGTGGTTAGAACGACAGTTCGTTTTTCATATGTGAGTTCATCAGCGTTTATCAACTAATTAATTTAGTTTACTAATTGTCAACATCGGATTTCCTGGAGTGGTTGTTGAAGAAATCCAAACTGACAAATAAATGCAAAAGAGTGAATATGAAATTGACGAAACTGTTTTTTGTGATGGCTTTGATTGCCATCCTGACTGTTGGATGTAAAAAAAACGACGATGATGATGTGTTGACATCACCTTCGCCCCCACCTCCGGTCAACGGCCTAGTTGGGGATTACGTGGATAATTACTCTGGGGCACACACCATTTCGGCCTCACACTGGCTCAACGGAAACCTTGGCTTCACCATCACCAAAATCAACAGCAGTGACAAGTACCTTATCGCCAAAAACGATTCGAGCAACGCTTACAATGCTGATAAGTACAGCCGATTCGATTGGGTAACCGACTCAACTGGAGACCTCTACTACTGTCAGAGTGCCTACGATAAGGATGACGCGGCAGCAGCCGCAGCAGTTGATACGGCAGACAGTACCTCGCCTTCAACCACTGGCTGCGGCGATTTTGCCTGGAACCAGCTCACTGAGTTTGATGAAGTAGCCGGTGAATACACGGACAACTGGTCTGGTTCCCACACAGTTTCAGCCACTCGCTGGCAAAACGGCACTTCGGGGTACGCCATTACCAAAATCAAACCCGACGATGACTATTTCGTTGCCCAGAACGACGCCACCAATACCTATGGTGCGAGCAAGTATAGCCGCTTTGACTGGACAGAAGACAGCAGCGGAAACCTCTATTATTGCCAGACCGCCTATGACGAGGACAGTGCTGCAGATGCCGAGGCAGTGGATACAACTGATAATTCAGACCCAACCAGTAGTGGTTGTGGCGGTTTCGCCTGGACACAACTGACGGCCTTCAGTGAGATAACCGGAAATTTTACCGACGACTGGTCTGGTACACACCTGGTTTCCGCTACCCGCTGGTTAATGGGAACGTCGGGATTCAGTGTCACCAAAATCAATAGCACCAGTGATTACTTCGTGGCCCAAAATGACTCAGGAAACAGCTACAATGCGGACAAATACAGCCGTTTCGACTGGGCCAAAGATGCCAACAATGATCTCTACTACTGCCAAAGTGCCTATGACGAAGACGACGCAGCAGCAGCTGAAGCAGTCGATACCGCTGACAGCAGCGATCTGACAGGAACCGGATGCAATGGTTTTGCCTGGACTAAACTGGCGCCGTTCTCAGAGGCCATTGGTGAATTCACAGATGACTATTCATACCCGCATTCCATTTCAGCGGCCCGCTGGGTAAACGGAACCAACGGGTACACCATTACCAAGATCAATACAAGCGATGACTATTACATCGCCCAGAACGATGCCGGTAATGCATACAATCCCTCTAAATACAGCCGTTTCGACTGGGCTGAGGACAGCAACGGTGATCTGTATTACTGCCAGACTGCTTATGATAAGGACGACGCAACAGCAGCCGAAGCGGTTGAGACTGCTGACAGCAGCGAACTGACAGAGGCCGGGTGTAGCGGCTTTGCCTGGTCGAAATTGGCAACTTACCCTTAGTAAACGGCAATTACAGCAATCACCTTGTATCGCAAAGGAAGTTACAAGGTGACTGCTACCTTGAACCGGATTGATTTGAGAAAAAACCATTCACAAACTGGGAGATACCCTTTTTTATTCCTTTTGGGAATCTGCCTGGTCATTTTCAGCGCACCGGTATTGGCTCAAGCTGAATCGGGTGCTGAGGCGGAGATCTCCGAGAGCATTCTACTGGAAGAGGTCCTGGTTGAGGGATCTCTGATGGAAGATTCTGTCAGGAACACACCGAAAAACGTATCGGTAATCACAGATACCGATATTGAGCAAGCCCCCGGGAAGGAGCTGATCGATATTCTATCCAGCCAGGCTGGTCTGAACATCATGAGCTATTCAGGGAACGACAAGCAGTCCTCGATAGATTTAAGGGGCATGGGAGCCACCGCAAACAGCAATGTTTTAGTTATCGTCGACGGCATCCGGTTAAATGCCCCCGATCTCTCCGGTGCCGACTTGTCATCCATAGATTTGGATACGGTTGCTAAAATCGAGATTATGCGGGGACCAGAGTCGGTTATCTATGGTGATGGTGCAGTCGCTGGTGTAATAAAAATCTACACCAAACAGGCGAAAAAAAAGCCTGTCCTGAAAGCAAAAAGCGGAATAGGAAGCAACGGAACACGCAATGCATCGCTGAATTATTCTACCGGAGCTGAACAGATTGCCTGGAATGCCAACATAAATTATCACGATTCAGAAGGATATCGGGAAAACGGCTTTTTAAACAAGCGCGGCGGCAAACTCAACCTGAGTTACCGGATCAATGAGAAACTGACCCTGGTGATGTTGTCCTCAGCAGCCACCGACGAATACGGCCTGCCCGGACCTGTTTCAATAGATTATATTTACTCAGAAGAACAACGGATTCGGTCCAACAATCCCAATGATCAGGGAGAAACAACGGATGTAAAAGCAACCGGTGGATTTGACTGGAAACTGAGCAGCGGCGGTCTCATCAAGGCCAGAAGAGGGTATCGATTCCGGGAGAATAAGTACCTAATAGGCTACAACACGAATTCACAAGTATCCAGGGAGGACCAGACCTCCCATATTGATGAGGCAACCCGCACACTGAGACTGACCTTTTCACAACCGTTTACCATCCAGGCTCAAGAGCACCGGTTCAAAGGCGGTATCGACCACACCACCAGTTATTATGTCCGGGATTCAAAACCCCAGAACGAACGCAATAACAGTAAGACGGAAAGCCTGGGCGCCTTTATCGTCAACCAGTGGCAGTTATCGAACAGCCTGCAGACAAATCTTGGTTTTCGTCGCAACACCTTCAGCGGGAAATTTCGTAAAGATACCGGCAACAAACTGAATACCGGTTATCTATGGCGGAACGGGGAATTAATAGACAAAAACTGGAACCACCAGAGTTATAGCTTGGGAATACTGTTTAAACACGCTGAAGATACCAACCTCTTCTTTTCCCTGGCAAGCAGTTTTCGAACACCCAACGTAGATGAGTTTGCAGCTGCTGATGAAAACCTGGTCCCGCAAACAGGGCAGACGGCAGAGATGGGAATCCGGGTCGACCACCCAGAAGGGATCAGCTATTCAGTCTCACTTTTCCGCACAACAATGGAAAAAGAGATTTACTACGGAACAGACAGTAGTGGAGAGACTGAAAACAGGAACTATGATGACTTGACCATCCGCAGCGGCCTAGAAGCAGAATTTCGTTTTTACCCCCTGGACAACCTGTATTTATGGGGAAATGCCTCATTACTATCCGCCACCTTTGAAGGTAGTGGCAAAACCGTACCGCTGGTACCCACTGAAAAAGGCAGTCTTGGTGCTGAAATAGCGATGTCGGACAATCTGACACTTGCACTCAATGGCACCATGGTCGGTAGCCAGTATGATGGAAATGATGAGTCCAACAACTTATTTGAAAAACTGGATGCCTACAGCGTTTTCAACACCAAATTGACCTATCGGATAGACCACGGGAAATCGATTCAATTCAGCGTCCGGAACTTATTCAACACGCTATACTCAACCGTGGCCTACAGCGAGACTTACTATCCCATGCCGACCAGGAACTATTTTTGTGAATTGAACTGGGTATTTTAACAGCAGGAGCGCTAGAGATCATCATGCTTAATAAAATCAGACGTTCATTAATTTCACTGGGGATCCTTCTCTGTTTCACAACCAGTCCTGTATATTGCGGCCCGTTTGAGCCGGCGACTGGAGAAACGGGAAGCTCTGCAGTATCAATGAACAGCACCGATCTGGTTGCCTGGGCGACGGGATGGATAAATCTCACCTATGGGGACCGGGTCACCAGCACCTTTAAAACCCCTGATAACGCACTGGGGCCTGCAACCGGCAACAGTTTTGCTACTGTTTCACTGGGGGAGGGCGGCCATATCACCTTGACCTTTGATTCTCCAATCAAAAACAGACCCGGTTGGGATTTTGCTGTTTTTGAAAACGGCTTTAGTGATACCTTTCTCGAGCTTGGCTATGTTGAGGTTTCCTCCAATGGAGCCGATTTCGTCCGCTTCAATAACATCTCTCTGACAGACACATCTGTTTCAGAATTCGGCACGATTGACGCGACAAATATTCAGGGATTCGCCGGAAAATACAAGATCGGTTACGGAACGCCTTTTGATTTATCCGACCTGGCCGTGAAAGATGAAGTGATCAACGGCATGTTGAACCTGTCTGCAGTGACGCATGTGAGAATAGTCGATGTTCCGGGTGACGGAAGTCTGAACGACACCGGTTCCAATCCCATCTACGATCCTTATCCGACTAACAACAGTGCCGGGTTTGATCTGGAAGCCATCGGCGTACGTTATACAAATACGGATCCATCCAACTCCGCCCCCGACGCCCCACAACTGGGAACACCGCCTCATGCAGCCGCTGACATTGCCCTGTCACCCAACCTGACGATCGATTCCACCTCAGACGCTGACAGCGACGATATACACCTCCTAACGAGATGGCAACTGGCTACAGAGGCAACATTTCAGTCAGCGAGCATGGTTTTGAATATTTACTCCCCTGCTCATCTACGTTCCCTGTTTATCCCGGAACTGATTCTAGAAAACAGCACCACATACTATTGGAGAGCACTGACCATCGACGGACCCGGCACCGCTTCAGCCTGGTCAGCACCATATTGGTTTTCCACAACAGCCGATACAACCAGTACCACCATAACCTATCGGGACTGGGACAATGACGGTATCACCAACACCGATATTCCCAGCTTCACCACAACTAATTCCGATGGCGACGACATTGAGATCGGCATCCGACCTGAATCAAATATTCAGGAGATTTCCGATCACCTCAGCTTTGTACTGGCTAAATTCCGGGCTGTGAGTGACAGCGACAGTCCGGAGAGTTTTCCGGCTGGATTATTCGGGATGAAAGTTAAACCCACTCATTCAGGTGCACCGGCAACGTTCACGGTCTACCTGTCGAAATCACTCCCTGAGACCGCATACTGGTACACCTACGATACCATCCACGGCTGGCGACTGGATCCCTATGCTGACTTCAGTACAGACCGCACCCGGGTGACCGTGCGAGTAACGGATGGATTATCCATTGCGGGGGACAACGACGGGTCTTCGAATGGAAGCATTATCGTCACCGGGGGTCCCGGAATTAAAACAGATTATTCGACGAGCACAGGGTCTTCGAATGGCAGTGAAGCGGGTCTTGGAGAAAAAGGCGGATGCTTTATCACAACTGTCACCCCAACCCATACGACAAAGCATGTTACAGCATTGCTGATCACACTGCTGCTTGGAATCGCCTTCGCATTGACAGCCAGGTTAGCGCAAATTCTACGAATTCAAAACAAAAAGGAGTAAAATATTGCCAGTCATATGAACCAGAACTGGGGAAACAAGCAGGTTGTCCCTTTCGTAAACCAGAGCGGCTAAAACACCACCTGCCAAAGGAACAAGCGGAAAGGTCCAATCCGCAGAATGAAACGAAGCAAAGAGAAGCGAACTGATGACGAGGGCTGCAAGGAAACTATACTGCCGGAAAAACCGATAAACAACGCCTCGGAAAAACAACTCCTCAGCCAGTGGCGACAGCAGGCAGGAAACAACAAACAGTCCGGCCGAAAATGTCTTTGGCGTGTTATCAGTTCTAATAATGAATGGAGACAGCTCAAATTCCAGATGGTTAAAAAGAAACGTGATTATCACCATAAACAGGCAAATAGCAAAAACCGGTCGCATTTCTTTCAGTAGACCCGGCTTCGTTACTGTGGTGAAGACCTCAGAAATATGTACGCCAAGTAACCAGAGAAGAGCTACTGTTTCGAGTAAACGCAGCAACCCGACCCTAAGCAGGGGATTCGGGTTTAGGTTATGTCCGGCAACAGTAGCGATTGCTTCAATTCCCAGTACCAACAGGATTGACAGGGTAAACAATTTGGATGTCAGCGGAACGGAATTCATGGCAGCCATGAAAGAGATTCAAACGCACAATCCTGCAGATACCAGGAGGTGGTAGAAGTGAAGATGCGCCTTAAGCCGGGAACAGCAGAAACAGCGCCCAGCCTTCCCAGCGAGCGCATTGCCTGGCACCTGACAACAAGATCCGGATCTTCAAGCAGAACCTGTAGGGTATCTATCCGTTGGGGGGAATTCGAATCAGCCAGGAGTTTGGCCAGCCACAGACGGTCCAGGATGTAACGGCTCTGCAACAGGCTATTGGGGTCAGCATACTGGTAAATATCCAAATGCTGTTTTTGTAGATATGCAAACATGGCCTGTCGTTCAAAACCACAGGTAGGAACCGGTTCCTGAATCTGACCGGTGCGTGAAACCGAAATGTCAGGTGTAAAGAAGACCACGAAGAGCAGAACAACACCAACCAGCAGCACGCCTAAAGCGGCGGTTATACCAGCATGTGGTTCAGGGAGGAAACAGCCGACTGCCAGTCTGAGCCCGCTGAAAAGGAAAGATACTAGAACAATGGGGAACCCAATCAGTAGTGAAAAATAGGCAAACAGGCGCAAAAACTCAAATCGATCCGCAGCTTCAGAAAACCGGTGCAGATAATCGACTGCTTGCTGCTGGAAATGCTCCAGCGATACGACCAACACGGTTGACCCAGCTTGATTCAGTAATAGATCTTGACCGTTAAAACCAATCGTCAAGTCGGCGTTAGCAGGTTGTGTAACCAGCTGGTATCTGTTTTGTTGCATGATCGCTTCAAGACTTTCAGCACCGGTTGTTACGTCAGTGGTTGCCGGCGTCCAGGTGCGAAGACGTTTTTGCTCCAGTGATTCAATGGATGCAGCGGCCAGAAAGGAGTAACGATAGTAAAAATGGGTAGCGGATACACCATGAGAATTTGTCAGCAACAGACGATCACGAACGGAAACGAATGCTTGTTTCCCTGCCGGAAACCATCCGGCATAAACAATTAGTAAAAATAAGATGAAAAGAAGCATGTTGCTGATACCAAACCAGGAAAACCGGATATCGGCCGATACTTTTTTATCAATCCAGCGTATAGTTAGTGGAATGAGAACAAAACAACCGGAAGCGAAAAGGGAAAAGCCATTCGTATTAACCAGCATCAGCAGATAAAACCAGGCACCGCAACCAATCAGCGTAACAATAGTTGAGAAACGACCGGCGATTTTCGCCAGGTAAAGAGCGACAACACTCACTACGCTGATTCCGCAGCCAATGCTGGTTGAAAAAAACAAGGCGCTGGAAAAGAGATCTTTAAATCCTCCTGTGCCTTTCAGAACGGAAAGGGAAGGGATAAAAAATGGATAGAGGCTGGAAGCATCTTGAGTTTGAGATACCAGCCGACCATAAAAATGGGCCATGTAAAAAACCGCGAGCAGCTGACAGACAGCAAGTCCGGCTATCAATTGAATGACCGGCATGATCCAGCTGTGTGAGGTCACCCATTTGTAAATCGAATTCATTTATAGGAAAAACATGTTGGAAGGGTTACACAATGTTCTTGGACAAATGGGAGTATTAGGATATCCACTGCTGTTCTGCTCCTGCCTGATCATGGCAATTATTGTTGAGCGCATCGTTTTCTTTATACTCATCTCTCCTGTATCCCAGCAACAGGTCAGCCGAATTGTCAAGGAAAAACCGGAACAACTCCCCCGGGAATTGGCAGCGTCTCTTGAAAAAGGCCCATTCGGTCAAACAATGCTTGAACTGTTGGAGCATCGAGATCTCTCACTGACAGAACGGGAAAACTACAGTACCATACGGTTGTCAGACCTGGAACGGCAAATGACGCGACACCTCCCGATCCTAAAAATCCTGTCCACCGTCAGCCCACTGTTGGGGCTTCTGGGTACCGTTCTCGGCATGATCAACTCCTTTAAAATGATCTCCATGGTCGATAAACCGATCACCCCATCACTGGTATCAGGTGGGATTTCACAGGCTCTGCTGACAACTGCTGTGGGATTAATACTGGCAATACTCGCCCTTGTTTCACATTCTCTGTTCCAGATGCGGGTCACACAACTGATACGCCAGATAACGCAACAATTGAACCTGGTAAACCTGTCCATGCTAAAGCGGACTGCTGACTGAGGTCCGGTCGGCTAATACCATTTCACCAAGGATTAAACTAAAACAGACCATGATTCAACTACCAGCAGCTAACAGGGGCGATGAGAGTGACGGACTTGATTTAACCGCGCTGATCGACGTGATTTTTACGTTGATCATCTTTCTTATCCTGACCATGGGTACGACCCAGATTATGACTGAGATTAATGTCACGCACTCCAGCAAACCACAGCTTCCGACAGCCATGGACACTCCAACAATCCTGGTTGAAGTCAGCCACGCGAATCTTTCCTGGAAGACCGGCGGACGGGTGATACGAGATTTTTCCCAGTTTAAAACGCACTTCCTGTCGCTATACCGCAACAGGCAGAAAAACCCCGTTATTTTGGCACTTGAAAATACCCTACCGGTTGAATACTTGATCAAGCTGATGGATTTCATGTCGCAAAACGGATTCACTGATATTCAGGTTGTCAGCGAATGGAAACCCTAGAAAAATATCCATCCCAGCTGCTGTTGTCAGGACTGTTTCTGATCGCTATCTTGGCTCATGTCTGGATGTGTTCCACTATTCAACCTGTCGTTCAGCCAAGAATAGTGACTGCAGAGAAAAAAACACTGCATATGAACTTCCGAAACACCTGGAAGCCACCCATACGAAAAGTAACTGCCCAACCAGCCAAAAAAAGGCCAGCTCCTGACAAACCAAAAACAGATCCCCAAAAAACAGCACCCTCTGCAATCCCGGATCCTGTAAAAACCGTTCGTCAGGTTGAACCTCCCGACAAGCCGTTACCCCTTCCAGAAAAGAAACAGGTCCTGCTGGAACAATCAAAACCAGATACCCCGGCAACCGCTGACACGTCGCTTATCGAACCCTTACCTGACAAGAAAGTGGCGCAAGCCGGCACAACGCCTGAACAACCTGAAAATCGTGCTCCCACTGAATCGATCCAACCACCCGCGGCAAAGCAAACTCAACGGGCAAACTTTGACTGGAATACCCTGATTCACCAGTTTCTCAATCAGCTTGATATAAATGACTATTACCCAGTATCCGCCAGGAGAAGACGACAGCAGGGGATTGTTATCGTTCGAGTGACTCTCTTAAAATCAGCAACCCTCGAAGCTGTTGCCATTGATCGTCCCAGTCGCTTTGTAAACCTGAACAAGGCCGCCCTGGATCTAATCAGGACCAACAGGACAGCCCTGGAAACCATACTGGCAGCCAGCAACATCAACATTGAAAAACCAATTCAACTGCGTCTTCCGATCCGCTTTGCACTCAGGTAGCGATTAGCATTCAATAAATCAGTTGACGCAAAACACGTTTGAAACGAAACCCAAACCAGCATTAATTCAGATTGTTATCCTGACAAAAACCAAGACACCTTCACAAATCATCCTAGTGTCATGTCAATCCTCAATTGTCGTATCGACTCCGCCGAAAAATGAGGACACGATGTTGTGGTCAACCGCCTGCTGGAACGGGGTAATGACGGTTGGATAGCACGGAATCCAGGTTCTTAGAAAACATCCCACTTTCTAAATTTTTCTGAAGTCAACGGACTGGCTTTTATGACTGAATATATTGGAAACTTGGATCCCGGAGCGAAAATAAAATGCTTACACTTCGACCTGGAGCTTTGTTAAAAAAATTGCATAACTGCAACCAAATCCCAGATAGTGCCTATCATTATTTTAAAATCAATCTCCGAGGTCATGGCCGTAGCCAGGGCAAACACCCCGCTATTCTTCAAAATTACTTCTTTGACCACACAGACCCTTTTTTTATCTCAAATCTGCCGGATTGAATTGAAAAAGCAATTGAGGCCAAGCGATGATCTCATGGGGCGGTTTGGAGAGGATCCACTGAAAAGTAATAGCGGCCCCATGAGTACTTAGGGATATGAATATTTGCCAATCACATATTCCGGACGCAGCGCCAAGGAATTTTTTGTTTCTATACTACTGCAGCCTTTGGCTTCGAGCCGCATGCGGAGTGCAGATCGGCCGTTTGACAGACGAAAAAGGTGAATGCGCCCCAGAAACTCCATGTCAGTGCACCAATGATCCATGATACCATCATGAAAGGTACGACAAAAACAAACATGATACCTGCAACCCACCCGACCATCATAGAAACCCCGGCCAAAACTAAAACCAAGGCTCTTTTTGCTAAATTAATAGACCATTTTCCTATTGGTGTTTTCATCTTGTCTCCGTCTCAAATTAATTCAACACTAGATATTTCTGGAAAACAACGACTCCAGACAGTGAAACCTTTTTGTTCTGGTAAAAGACCAAGAACAGTCCGGAAAGTCGTATAAACTTAAAGCTGCATGAAGCATTCCACTGGACTGAACCCTCTGCCGGTCCAATATTTCGCCAATATAACAGAATGATAGGGATGATTAATAGAAGACATAACAGATGAAACTGTTTTTACAGTAGCATGAGTGCGACTGTACCCCGGAGATTTAGCGCAGTAACGCAACGTTAGCAGGCGCTATTTAGCTTGCTTGGTACAGAAGATGGTTTCATGGTAAAACTCAAGAAACCAAAAATTTGATCGTGATTAGAGAGTGATAATCTATAGAGCATATACTTATTATGAAGACAGAATTCTAGAACAATCTTTGTTCCTATAAACCACCGACTAGATTTATTGAATAATTGCGGGAAATCCAAATATTATCGAATTTAAAAAGAATGCACATCGATAGGTATAGTAGTGTGACTGCTTGTATTGGTATATCTATCTGTAACCTCCTATACCGGCATCATTTCATGATCGACGAATGAGAAGTAATCATCACCTATAATCACATGATCAAGCACTTTGATCCCGATGAGTTCACCTACTTCACATAGCCTCTTCGTAATCTCAATATCCTGTTTGCTGGGCTTTGTGTCTCCGCTGGGATGACAATGAGCCAGGATTATCGAAGCAGCTCTTAACTCAATTGCAGGTGCAAAAACTTCTATCGGATGGACAAGTGACTGGTTCAGCGTTCCAAGGGTAATCATCTTCTCTTCAATGACCCGGTGCTTGTTATCCAGTATCAGGATGTTAAACTCTTCTTGCTTGGCTGTACCGAGCCGGATCTTGAAATGATCATACACCTTCATGGCATTATCAAATGACTGACCCAGGATTCTTTTCTCTCCGTACCTGGCTGCAATCTCACGCACCAGATTAACCCGTTCATCTGGAATAGAATCCAGTAAGTCTGGAATGGTATGACCTCGCATGTCCTGTGCTGGTATCTGCAATAACTCTGACAACAATTCCTTATCTGATTTATACAAATGGCCTCCTTTGTATGATTAATAAAAAAGCTGTGAAGTAACACCAATGTGGGGACACAGCTCTATTGATTATACCAGTGATTTTCTGAAGATGGCACGGAGAAAAGGGAGGTGTTATGAGTGCTGCAAGTATAGATATTGGTAAGTATGTATCAAACATTCAGGACGAGGTTAATTCAACTTCGTTCCGATAGCTTACCAATAACGGAATCTTGCCAAGAAAGGAGAAACTGATGAACGAAATGCAGAAGTATCAAAGTAATCATGAGATAGCATTGCCAGAGCATACACAAAAGCTTCTGGCAGCCATTATTGAACAGGGGACAGCTCCAAATACCTTAAAGGCTCACAAAAGAGATCTGGAAAAATTCTGGATCTGGGCCAAAATCAGTTTGGGAATTGAGGAACATTACCCTGTCGGTACGAATGTCATTATCAGATATATAACAGACCACTTGGGTGGTCTGCTTCCTGATGTTGAAAAGCAATTGGTAGAACTGGGAGCAAAACAACCCGGGCCACACAAGCTCACGACGGTCAAAAGAAGGATTTATACCTTGTCAGCCTATCATAACCAGATGGGTTACAAACCAAATCCATGTCGTGACAAGATGGTGATAACTCTCATCATGAAAGCGGCCAGAGCATTAACAACTCAGGGAATTACTCTGAATAAGAAGAACGCGGCTACAGCCGATATCATTGAACAATTGATATCCAGCTGCGGTGATTCTTTGAAAGATGTTCGGGACAGGGCGTTAATACTGGTTGGATTCGCTTCTGGAGGCAGAAGAAGATCTGAACTGGTGAGAATGCGTGTTGAGGATCTGAGAATTGTTCCTGGCGGCTATACAGTCAAAATGTATTTCAGTAAGGCTGATTATGATGGAAGGCACAAAGAATTCCCGTGTGGTCATCCATTAAAGTGTAAGTCAACAATAAACACACTCCTCCCTGCAAAAAAATGGTTGTTTTTTCGCTTGGCTTTTTCTCTACACCTTGACTAACTTTGTTTTTACGACCC
>Ga0075122_10001739_pt1 | contig 14982 bp, 20 predicted proteins | sample AntAceMetag02UKB_FD_69790 | JGI IMG/M metagenome (GOLD analysis project Ga0075122, IMG submission 69790) | Saline lake microbial communities from Ace Lake, Antarctica - Antarctic Ace Lake Metagenome 02UKB | ecosystem: Environmental > Aquatic > Non-marine Saline and Alkaline > Saline | place... | reverse complement strand
TTTTTATTTTATCAGCTGTATATTCTTCACCTGTTTTCATTTTTTGACCTCTTTGGTATTCTTTGCATCCTCATAAACTAAATACATATCTTCTACTCCTGTTTCTTTTTCAAATCTCAACTTCATTCTTTCTTTACCTCATCTTTATTTTCTACGAAGTCTTTAGTAGTTTCTCCTAAAGGGCAAATTGTTTCTGGTAATTCACTTCCTTTAGTTTCTGTGAAAGGGTTTGGGACTAAATATTTGTCCTTCCAGGTGCATTTTTTATAATTTTCTTTACAAACATCACAGTCATGACCAATGATAACGGCTTTTCCAATTCCATAGTCTACACTGCCTAAACTGTCTCCAAGTTGTGCTGTACATCTTCCACAGTATCGATAGCCCCAACAGGTTGTACAGATTTTACTGTGCCCAATCAATGCACAAATAATTTTCTTTTGATGGTCTTTATCGTCAAATGACATAGGCTGTAAAATTTCCAACAATTCTTTTTCTGTGTTTATCATTTTAACTTCCCCTTAACATGTTCGAATGCGTTGATGTTGAAAAAAACTGCTGAAGCATGGTCTTCACCGTCTTCTTCGTTTGAGAACCATTGCATGAAGTGTCTGAAGGCAGATGATTTGTATCTATCCATTTCTGAATATTTTTCAGCACCTCTACCCATTAACATAGCCAAACGGTATAACATTGTTTCATTATAGGGTTGGTTTAACGGTGTTATCAAATCGAATCTAGGTTTATTAATTTCAGTGTCTCTTTGCATTCCAGAATCAAACTGTTTCCTCTCTCCAGAGTCTTTAGTTTTGTAAGTTTTTATTTCTTCAACTAATTCTAAATGAATTTCAAAAACACCAAATCCTTTTTTAGCAAAATAACAAGCATCACTAAATACATCTTTCGGAATAATCCTGTCAATAATAAATTCTTTTCCTAATTCCCAACCTAAACCAAAATAATTATTATCTAAATGTATAATACACCTAACCTTGTCACCAATCTTAAATTTGTTTTTTTGTTTTATCATTTTATATTATTAATAATAATATCTTCTTTATATATGTTTCTATTGGGAAAAAAATAAATAAAAATAAAAAAATTAAATAAAAATTATTTTATTTATTCGTAGATTTTCAAAAGTTCTAATTCATCTAGTGTTGCTTCAGCGTCTTCAAAGTCGTCGTCTTCGTCTAAGTCAATAACTTCAAAAATAACTGTGAAAAGAGCTCTCTCTTTTTCTTCTTCATCACCGTCGATGTAATAGTATACTTTCAATTCGATTTCTACTTCAGCGGATTCTCCAGATAAGTCAACATCTAAGTCTTTAACTTTAATCTTGTAAATATCCTTGTAGCTGTCTAAATCAGTTTCGTTTTCTAAAATTTCAAGTAATTCTTTCTTAAAAGATTTAAGTTCAATTTCAGATAAAACTAATTCCTCAGCAATGTCCTCTGCTCTATCATCTTCAGTTTCTAAATTATATAGATATTCTATCTTTTCATTTAAATCTGACATGTTTTGAACAGGAATTACTATCTTATCTGCAATTTCATCAGCAGTTGGCACATCATTGTTGTTTACAAGTGCGAAAAAAAGACAATTAAGGAGAATTCCTAGTATTACTACAGCAGAAAGAACAACTAAAAGTGTTTTATGTTCTGTTTGTTTCATTTATTTTACCTCCTGTAATTTAATTGCTGTTTCCCAATTTGGGAAATAAGTGTGTAGATTCATTATATTTTTACATATTTTTATCATTTTTAAACCTTATTACTGTCGAACAGTTACACAATATCGGTCAATAAAGTCATCTGCTACAAATTTATACATAGTACCGAAGACTATTTTCCAATCTGGGTGACCACTTAACCCTAAACTGTCTTCCATTTTTCTACATTTTATAGTTTCTTTTTCATAATTAACTTCCACAACGTATAGACATTCTATGATTTCTTTCATTTTTTCTTATTCCTAAATTTAAATCCAATTTTCTCTTTCTTCTTTCTATCATAAGATATTGTACCATCTTTATGTTTAAAACAGTGAAGAATATAAGCTTTAGAATCAGATTTGAATGTTCTATACAATTTAACCATTTTATTATATAATTCATTTGCAACATTACAATCATCTTCAGAAACAGAAATTATGTCAAGAAGAAATGTTTCATACTCTTCCTTAGATATATCCTCTAAATCGTTTGCCATTGTTTATTCCCAGAATGGAACAAATTCAGATTTTATTCTGTCTACACCTTTATCATTTGCCCAAGCATCTATTATCCAATAACCCGTCATAGCAGGAGTTTGTTTTTTCTTCATGAAAATAGTTTGGTCACATAAACACCCAGCATCAAAGTGGTGAACATTTCTATAAAACATGTACATAGCTTTGTGATAATGTCCTTGTAATAAAATGTCTGGCTTGTTTCCACCTGGTAATGCATTTAAATATTTCTGAGCTTTGTAACTCACAGCATAAGCAGTTCCATCTCCAGGATGTGTCATTCTTATTTTAATTCCATTCTCTAAATCTATATTTGCTTCATCATATCCAAGAAAATTAAAGTTAGGAATCTTACGTTCTAACTCTGGACCAACTTCAAATCCCATATTGTTTTTACTTGAGAACCATCCATCATGAGAATTGGTTGCTGTTATTCCAAATATTGGTTGTTTAATTTGATTTAATTGTTGTACACCATAATTCATTTGATTTGTGGCACCGATGTGGTCTAATTCATAAATATGTCCTTCTCTTCCGCTCATACCTTCTAAAATATCTCCAGGTATTAAAAAGAACTCTGAACCTTGTTGATTAGAATTTTTAATTGCATGCTCTAAAATATCTGGCCTGTATTGATTGTGTCCAAGGTGTAAATCAGAAATAACTGTAAATTTAACATGTGGTGCATTTATATCTAATATTCTTGTTGCAAATCTTTTAGGTTTTTCCTTTTTACTCATAACTAATATTTTTTCTAATTCCTTTTGTGATAAATTATGTTTGTTTAATAATTTTTCTAGTATACTATCTTTTGTATCAGCAGCTGTTAAGGTTTTTTTAATTCCATGTTTAGAAAGATAGTTTTGTATATAAGATTTTGAAACATCATATTCTTCGGCTATTTCTTTTGCTGTCATATTATCATCTAAATAAAGTTTTTTAATATCTTCTTCTGTGTAATTTTTGTTTGCCATTCTATTTTTATCAATGTTTAGTAATTTTTAAAACCATCAAATCGTGGTCTTATAACTGATATATAATCAGACATTATTGAAAATTTTGCTAATGTTTTGTTTTCAAAATATAATAAATAATCATGATAACCATCTAAAACAAAATTAATATCTTCTTCATTCATATTTTCTAAATATAATGAATATTTTTGTCTGTTAAGAAATTTAAATTCTGTTTTATTTAAAATTGATTTCTCAATTAATTTATTAATGTTTTGTTTCATTTTTATTTGTTATTTTGTAAAGCTCTTTTAATCTATCAATTGAATCTTTAAACTGTCTAATCTCTTTATATTTTTCTGATTCATATGAAACTTCTAGTGCATCTAAATTTCTAAGATGTGAGAAATAATTATTAAGAGTTATAGCAACAATTTCATATGTAACTTCTTTTTTTGTAAACCTATCCATGTACAACAAACATTCTGTTTCAAGTGTTTTTATTGTGTCGTTTACCATTTTGTATTCTGATTTAATGTCCTCTTAATAAATGTAAAAATAGAAAAAAAGCAATGTAGATAAAAATTTCCCATCTAGCAATATTCTTTTCTAAAATCCATTCTTTATATGATTTATAGTTCATTTCTCCGTCTCCTCGTTAGATTGTGAACCCCATTGTTCTGCCATTGCTTTTGCAATTCCTTCAAAAGTTTTTGACCTATTTATCTGTCTTGCTTTCCCACCTTTGTTAAACCAATTACCAGCAAGTTTTGTGCTATCATATTGATACTTTTGTCCTTTTTTCTTTCCACCAGTATTTGAAGGAAGTAGAGAAACAAATTCTTTAATTTCAGAAGTATGTTTTAATAAAGGCAAACCCTTTAACCATAGGCGAGTTTTTTTACTAAATGGATGTCCAAAGTGATAAGGTTGTATTTCTTGTGAACATTTAGGCATTTCAAAAATTAAACTTGATACAGGATTTTCTACACAAATCATTGGAATTGCTGCATTGTATAATTTCATAAAAAATTCTTTTCCTTCCATTCCTTTTTTATATCTTTCTTCATTTAATTTTCCTTTAGGATAAAGAAATCTTGCTCCACAATTAGAGAGAAAAGTACAAGGAGGGTGTGCAATCATTAAATCCCATCCTTTATCTAATTGTTTTAAAACATCTCCTTGAATGTGCCATTCTGGATGTCCACCACTACACTCTAAAATATCACAAGAGTATGCTTCATGTCCTAATTTTCTAAATGATTTACAAACTGCTTGACTTTCTTCACAAGCAATTAAGATTCTCATTTTGACTTCGTCTCCTCGTTAAAAACCGGATCATCGAGAATCAACTTCCCCTCAGTGTTGGGGTTTTTAATATTCTTGGAAGGGTCTTTGAAGTTTATATCAATTAAGTATTGACTCTTGAGATAGTTAACAGTTTTACGTTCGATGAATATTCCCTGTTCCTCTAACTCATTACTAATCTGTCTCCAAATTGGTAACCGTTCATTCTGTGCATACTCCTTTAATTCTTTTAGGAATGTAGACTTCAAAATCATCTCACCAGCTTCCTCGGTTAAATTATCATCGATAAATGCTGCAACAATTGAGGACTTCCTCTTCCAGAAATTTCTTATGTCAGTAGTACCCTGGTTGTGTGTGAAATTATTATTCTCGAATAACCTTTTCAAACCAATCAACGACCAATTCAAAATACTATTCATTTCCTTGTCAGTAGTTAAAGATTTTACAATGTTAATATCCCTTAACTTTTGATTAGGATTAATTGGTTTGTCAACAAACTCGAAAGGAAATCGTATAATCATCCAACGCCTCATAAATCCCTCAGAAGTATCCTTAGTTTTAGGAACGTTATTACAACCAAAAATCATCTTAGCATAATTTCTAAACTTCACAGGCTCCTTAAACTTTCTATCAATGTCTAAAGGGTCTTCACCCGTTGCAGCCTTAAAACGGTTTGTAAGTTCAAGAGTTTTATTAGGTAAGTCAGCGTCAATGTTTGCAAGTTTATTCATTAAGTTGTGTAACATAAACTTCTCGGTCTCCAGAGATTGAAGAGTCAAATTTGAAACATTATATTTTCCTAACATAGTTTCCAAGATTCTACATAAAACAGATTTACCGTTAGAACCGTTACCCTCCAGTAAGAACGCTTTCTGCCATTTGTAGTCACGATAAAGGCAATAACCAAACATCTCTTGAATAGCATCACGGTCAGATTGTGTTGAAAGTATTTCATTTAGAAACTTCATAAAAGTTTTTGGCAACCCAACAGTTGGGTCAAATGAAACAGGCAGTTTATTGAAAAAGAAATAGTTCGGAGAGAATATCTCCAGAGATTGTGTATCAGTATTTAATATTCCATTCATTACAGGAATCTTAGCAGGATAAGTAGTTCGAAAAAAGTCATCATATTCAATCCAAGTCTTCTTCATGATTAAATCGATTACACGATTGTCAAATTGTTGATTAGAAAGAGCCCCAATGTTTTCATAGATGAAAGTTCTTATGTAGGTTTTTCCATTAGGAACGTAAATTCCCTTATCGTAAATCCAAACCTCAGGAGATATATCAGACCTAACGGTTTTAACATTGTAAAGTTTAATGAATTCATTGGCCATCATTTCAAATGCCTTGTTCTTGTCCTTTTGCTTCTTACTAGCCAAAGCAGTTATAACCTGAGCCTTTAGTTCTGTTATTAATCCGATTTTCTTCATCAAGTCAAACTTTGCTTTTATGAAGTTATCATCACCGTTTAGATATTGTTGAAGAGATATGACATCTCCACCCCTTCCACAGTGGAAACAGTGGAAAACCTTGTTATCTGTGATGTGGAAGCAAGAATTGGACTCAGATGTATGGAAGGGACACCCAGTATGGCCACTAGGAGACTCCTGGTAGAGTTTTAACAGTTTTTTGGGTAATAGGTCAGATATTTTAACTTTGCTCTTTATGGCGGCTGTCTGGGGGTCTGAGAGCTCTAGGAGTTCATCTGATATTGAGTGGTTTTTTATTTTAGATTCCTTTTCAATGATATGTATTCCAATGTCTGTGTTTAGAAGTAGATTTCTCAGATAATCGTAAGGAACTTTGACAATTGGAACATCTTTAACGATTTCATATCTTCTACCATCTATCATTTTTGAGTTAGGACCAACTACCTGAGTTCCAGAACCTTGAACATCTCCAATTCGGTCACCTTTTACATTGTCTAGTTTGTAGCCTCTTGGTTGACCTGGATAACTTGGGTTTTCGGGAAATGGTTGGTCAGGGTCAATTTGGAAGTAGAAATGGTACAATCCTTTTCCCGCTGTCTTAACTGTGAAAGTGTTTGATAGCATTGAATTTTGAAGAATTACATCTTGAAGCTCTTTTCTATCACAATCTACAACAATTAGATTTGACTGTCCACACATTACTCCATAAGATTTATCACCGTTCAAACGTTGAGTTTGCTCAGAGTGTGAGAAGTGATTCTTAGTCCAAGCGTTCCCATATGGGTGTTTTTGTTTAGTAGGATTGTCCTGATGTAGATTGATAAAGCGTAATTCGTCTAGATTTGATGGGATTTCTATACACATTTTGAGAATTTCACCTTTTTATCACACACTTTTAGAGCCATAATTGATATTACAACCACTTATATTTAAATATTTATATTAATTTTGTAGTGAAATTGGGTGTTTTAGTCAAAATATGGACAGAAATGACCGGTATCCCGTAGTTTTCAACCCTTAAGAGAATTTTTTAAGTCTCTCGCGTATAGTATAGAATACCTTGGATAACGGTCATAACTGTCCACTTGCTTCAGAAACTCTTATAAAGAATATTATTATTATTATCGTATGACAGGTGATGAAATAACTCAAGACTACTCTGAGAAGACTAAAAAAATGCATCCTAATTCATTAAAAAACCTTAAAATACTTAGTACCAGGGGAGAGGTAGAACAAAGAAAGATACGTAGTGATGGTGGTAAGGCATTAAAAGATAATCCAAACGCAAAAATTGCTGCAAGACTCAGAGAGATGCGTAAGAAAGGTTTGAACAATGAGGGAGAGGCAATGATTTTTAGAATGATGACTGATTATAATATGTCTGAAATGTATATTCTTGAATATATTCAAAAGATGATTAAAGAATCACATGAAATAAAAGATATGAATATAGCAGTTCAAAGGGCTTTAGATTGGCATGCTAAAAAACACGGAACAAAAGAAAATGATTCAAAACATTTAATTTCTGCCATAGTTTTAACAGATAAAGAAAAAGAGGATTTAGTTATAAGATTATCAAATGATTAAACATGAAACAGTTCATAAGAGGAAAATATAAACCCAGGGCTTTCCTAAGAAAACCTTGTAAACGATGTGATAAAATGTACATGCCAACAAGTAAAAAACAAAAAATATGTTTAGACTGTAATAAAAACGAAAACGGTGAAGTAGTAGAAGGAAGAGGCTACCGTAAAAAATCATACTCTTGACGCAAAATCAAGATGTTGGGTGGGGGTTTTTTCAACACAATCTTTTTCCCTCACTCATCATATTCATCAAGACCAAAAACCCTAGTGGAAACGAAGGGTAAAATCGTGAGGTCTATTGTATCAATCAACTCCTGATATATGGAGGATAAGATTTTGTGTATGCGAATTCACAACATTCTGGTTGATATAGATGATAAAAAGGGGTAACCGTATTACCTCATCTTTATCCCATAGAGATGAGGTAATCATATTAAAATGATAAGAACAAAGAGACAAATTAAAAATATAATAAATAATGGTAATGATGAAGAAATAAAAAACGCATTACAATATGTTTTTTCCTTTAAAGAAAATATAAGTTTATTTGGTGAAGTGTTTTTTCCAAATACTTGTACAAATAAATCTCCATCATTCCATAAACACATTTATGAGGAAATGTTTAAAACAGGTGATGGTGCTCTAGCTGCTCCAAGAGGTCATGCTAAATCATCGGTAGTAGGAATAATCTTTTTAATCTATTCTATAGTTAATGAGTTAGAAAAGTACATAGTTTATGTATCACAAAATCATTCTAAAACAGTTCAGTTTCTTGACCCGATAAGAAATGAGTTCAAAGAGAATAAACTATTAAGATCTGTGTATGGTGATTTAACTCCATCAAAAGCTAGAGATGACGACGGTAAAGACCGTGAAGACTGTTTTGATTTGAAGGGGTGCAGAGTGGAAGCAGCGTCGTTCGAAAAGAATATAAGAGGTTTTAAACATAGAAACATTAGACCAACTTTAATCATTGGTGATGATATTGAATCTGATGAGAGAGTGCTTAATCCAGACTTAAGGATTAAAGATTCAAACAAGTTAAATAAAATTATTATTCCATCATTAGATATTAATGGACGGTTCAAAATGATTGGAACATTATTACATTACGATTCATTGCTAGCCAAAAAGTTAAAACTGTATAATGGTAAAACATTCTCTGCATGTGATCCTGAATTAAATAATATTCTATGGCCTGAACGTTTTACTAAGGATAAATTATTAGCAATAAAAAGGTCAATAGGGTCAATACCGTTCCAACAAGAGTATCTGAATAATCCTATTGACACAACATCTTCAATAATTAAACGTGAATGGGTTGAAGAAGCATTCGATGAAACTATTTCATTTGATAATACAGCTAAGGGTGGATACTCAATGAAAACACTTGGAGTAGATTTTGCATTCTCAGATAGAGTAACAGCAGACAGTTCAGCCTTTGTAGGATTAGGAGAAGATAATGGAAGTTATTATGTTACAAACTGTGAAAGTGAAAAGGGTCTATCTGTGAATGAACAAATGTCTTTGATAAAAGATATATTATATGAAAGACATAAGTATGACCAAATTGGTTTAGAAGAGAATTCAATTAAAGCAATCAGTAAAGACATTCAACAATGGGGTTTACCTATAACATTATTCTGGACTTCAGCATCTGATCCTGCAGCGAGAAGGAAACCTGATTACGATTGGAGTGATAAACGTCATACCGTCGGTAAGATTAATCTTATTATGAGATTGGCTACAGCATTTGAAAATGGTAGAATAGTTATTCCATATAAAACAGAAAAAGACAAAATAATTGGCAATAGAATATTATCTGAATGTATATCTTTTGCATTGTCAGATGGTAAACTTGTTGAGGCTGGTGTGCATCCAGACATTCCAATTGCTCTTGGATATGCTTTAGAATTAATGACTATTAACACTGGGGGAATGTTGTTTATTTAAAATGAAATTACCCGAGGAAGCTACAGAGAAATATTTACAATGTCCATACTGTACACAACATGAATCTAAACACGGTGTAAGGGTTCCGAATACCGTTGGAAGATTTAGAGTAAAGATTATATATGATAGTATTTTGATTTTCACATGTCGGAGGTGTAATCGTAATTTTAGAATGGAAGCAGATTCAAATATTATATTATGGCATACAATGAGTGATAAGGAAAGGAAAAAATTTCGAACTGTACATTATACAAAATGCAAAGGAGGACAAAAAACAAAATGACAAAAACATTTAAAATTGTAAAAGGAAATCTTCAGGTAACTGTTGATGCTAGTGATACTGTATTTATTCCTAATGGTGATAAGAGGGAAGAAGTTGGTTCGTTTACACAAAAGACTGTTCAGACAATTAAGAAAGATAAAATTAAAATATTAAAATCTTTCATAGTTAATGAAAAGACTAATGCACGTAAACAAATCAAACAATTGGAAGAACAGTATGATAAGGTTAAAGATTTACAAGATATTGATGATAAACTAATGAAACATGCAACTGATGCAATTCAAAAAGGTTCAAAGGCTTTCAAACTTCAAATGCAAGCACTGAACAAGAGAATTATTGATTTGACTAATAAGAAACAGATGAAATTACAATTAGATTATCTTAAAAAACAATCAAAAGAAGTAAATTCTGACCTAAAAGCATTAAACACTGTTCTGAAATAAGTTTGATGGTTTTATAAATATATTTTTTTTCTTTTTTATGTCTTATATTTAAAATGGGTATGTTTGATTATTTTAAGAGGTCGGGAACACCGGTTGAAGTTAAAGCCTTAGATAATTCTAAAGACAATTCTGGGGTTGATATTGAAACAAAGAACTCTGACATCTTCAAAGCATACATACCTAATTTTCTTTACAAACCACCATATGGAATGCCGAGACAAGATAATACCCCACAGCAAAAGATGTTGGCTAAAAACCCATATGTTTTTTCTGTGATAAAGACCTTATGTGATGAAGCAACTTCAAATGGTTGGGAAGTAAAAGTAAAAGACGGATTTCAAGACGACGGAGTTGATTATACCGATAAGATTAAAGATATTACTAAATTTCTACGAAACCCAAACGGTAATGAGGAATCTTTAAAACACCTATTAAGACAAATAATCACGGACTTATTGGAAACCGATTCCGCCGTTCTTGTTAAAGTTTTCGACCATAAGAAAAAGATGACTCAAATGTTTTCAAGAGATGGTTCATTATTTTTAAAGAACCCAGACATTTATGGATACATTGGAAACCGTGCAGACTTTGTACTACCTTTACCTGATGGATTTACAGGAGTTAATATTGACTTTGGTGGAACACCAACGGTGTCTCAACAACAAATAATGAAAACATATTCTTTATTGTATAAAGAAGATGCTGCTTATTTCCAATACGGATGGACAGCAGGTTCAATGCCAATACCATTCGGAAAGAGAGAAATAATCTACATGATGCAAATGCCTCGTTCAGATTCAATTTATGGAACTTCTCCAACTGGTAGACTTTTAGAAATTATCATGAACTTAATTTATGGTGCAGATTTCAATTTAGATTTCTATATTAACAACAATATGCCTGATGGAGCAATATCATTAATCGGTGCAACCAATGATGTTCTAAAAAACTTTAAAGAAAACTTTGTATCTAAATTTACATTCAAGGATAAGTTTGGAAACAATAGAAAGAAGTTTAACAAGATGCCTGTTTCAACTAGTGAAATAAAGTTCACACCTTTTTCCTTCACAGCTAAGGATATGGAAGTTATGGCACAACAAAAATGGTTTACTAAAGTAATGTGGATGTGTTACGGAGTTAATGCAGAAGAAATGGGTTTCACCGAAGATAGTAATAAATCAACAAGTGAAGTACAAATAAAAGCATTCAAACGTAAAGCAATCAAACCTATCTTAGATGTTATATCATACCACTTTAATACACAATTATTGACTGAATTCTTTGATAACGCAGACCCAGCAGATGTGCCTCTTGAATTTGTATTCGACGAATATGATGTTCAAGAAGATACTGCAAAGCACACATTGTTGGAACAGCAAATACGGATGGGAATTAAAACCCCTATGATGGTTGCAGAAGAATTAGGTATTGACACTGTTGAATTAGAAAAGGGTATGGTTGAGAAAGAAGAAAAGGAAATGGCAATGATTGACAAACAGAACGGGTTTAAGGAAGAAGGTAATGATAATTTTAACAAGAAAGAGGATAAACCAAAGAAGAAGGAACCAGAAGAGAAAGCGGAGTCTAATCCATTAGGAGAAATAGAAAAGTATATTGATACAATAGGCGAGGATATAGAAATAGCGGTAGGTAACCTTAATGAAAACGAGCTTCGAGTATAAAGGTTTGATTGAAACCATTATCAATAAATTTTTAGATATTATGTCTATAAGACCGTTTCAACCTAAAGTTAATGATTTTTTAAGAAAACAGTTTATAGGCTCGATGGAAAAGGTTGAGAATGAAGTTAATCCTAATATTAACTTTGAAGCTAGTAATAAAGATATAAATTTCCTAAATGAATATGTTTTTCAAAACTTACAATCCCATGCGGATGAAGTTGGTAATCAGTTAAGACAGGAATTACAGAGAGGAATTATGAATAAAGAAACACCACAACAATTGAAGAAAAGAGTAAAAGAAGTATTTGACGATTCAAAATATTCAAACAGATTAAAAACAGTTATGAGGACGGAGAAGTTAAGAGCAAACAATGCTGGTGCTTTTTCTGGAGCTGAACAGGCCCAAGCAGCTGGAATAGTTTTAAAGAAATATTTACATATAACTTTAGACGATAAAACATCTAATATTTGTAAACATGAACATAGAAAATATGGAACAAAGGAAGAGGCAATTCCTTTAGATAAAGAATTTGAAGTTACTGTAGACAATAAAACATACACGACATTATATCCGCCTTTTCATCCCAACTGTAGAACAATTATAAGATTTGTAAGGGAGGACAACTAAGATGGCAGCACAATACCAAGATTTAAACTTTGATGAAGGAGATGATTTTCCATACAACTTAACATTAGTTGATGGTAGTTCAGACCCCATTGATTTAACAGGTTATACTTTTTATATGACATTGAAGAAGGATAAAAGCGATTCAGATGCACAATCTATTTATAAAAAAACAATTACATCGATTCCGAGTCCAACATTGGGAGTGGTATCAATAACAATCGATAGAGCAGACACTTTAAACATTACACCTGGAATTTATCCATATGATATAAAATTTAAAACAGCGGGGGGAGATGTTCGAACTGTTCTAAGAGGAAATTATAATTTAGTACAAGGAGTAACTGATTCAGTAGCATAAAAATGACAGAAATAACTGCAACAATTGAAGACGCACAACCTATTACGGTGACTTTTGAAGGCGGAGCAGGGTCGGGAACATCTGATTTTATAGCATTAACAGATACACCATCCACTTATACTGGACAAGCTGGGAAATTTCCTCAGGTTAATTCTGGTGAAACAGCTTTAGAATTTTCAGCAGCTGTAGGAATTACAACATTTTTAGGATTGACAGACACACCTTCGACATATTCTGGACAAGCTGGTAAAGTAGCAACAGTTAATTCTGGTGAAACAGCTTTAGAATTTTCATCAGCTGGTTCTAGTAGTCCTTTGACAACTAAAGGGGATGTTTATACTTACACAACTGTTGACGCTAGATTAGCAGTTGGAACAGATGGACAGGCATTATTAGCTGCTAGTGGTGAAACTACAGGTTTATTATGGACTTCTTTAGCTGCTTCAAATATTTCAGATTTTGATACTGAGGTTTCAAATAATAGTAGCGTTACAACAAACTCATCGTTCACAGCAACACCTTCGACGGTTATTACAGCTGGAACAGGATTAAGTTGGACAGGTAACACAATAAATAGTGTTTGGACAGTTGACACTAATGGAATAACTTATGGTGGTAATGTTGGAATTAATGGAGCTTCAGATGCAACAGCTGAATTATACGTTAATGGTGGAATGTTACAAGCAATTGGAGACCAACACCATTGGGGAACTGTATCTTCATCTGGTCACAGAGTTGGTGGTAATGCTTCAGATAATTTAGAATTAGCTTGTAAAACTGGAACAGCTGTATATATTACAGCAGGTTCATCGGCTGTTGCAACATTCACGGCTAGTCAAGTAGCTTTTATACCTATAGGTTCATTTTTACAAGGACTTGGATTACAGGGTGGAGATTTTACAATTTCATCAGGTGTTGCATATGTTAAAGAACAAGCTTCAGCATCAAGTGACATTCCTGGGCATGGACAGCTCTGGGTAAAAACAGCTACACCAAACCAATTATGGTTTACTGATGATGGTGGTAATGATTTTCAATTAGGAGCAGGAGAACCAAACCCTTTAACAACTAAGGGAGACATTTTTACTTATACAACTGTTGATGCTAGATTAGGAGTTGGTGCTAATGGAGAAGTTTTGGGTGCAAACAGTGCAACAGCAACGGGGTTAGAATGGGTAACTGCTGGAACTGGAAACGTATCAAATACTGGAACCCCAGTTAACAACCAAATTGCTGTATGGACAAACGCCACCACTATTGAAGGTTCAACAAATTTATATTATGATACTATAAACTTTTTAATGGCTGGAGATTTTGGAGCCACGGCTTCAAGAATAACTAAGGGATGGTTTACAGACATAACTGTTACAAATCCAATTGCAGGTTCAATAACTGGAAATGCAGGAACTGTTACAACAATTGATGGTGTTACAATGACTTTAGGTTCTGACGCTGAAGGAGATGTTTATTATAGAAACGGTAGTGGTATTTTAACACGTCTTGGTATTGGAACAAATGGACAATCTTTGACAGTTAATGCAGGAGCAACTGCTCCTGAATGGACAACACCCGCTGGAGGTGGTGATATGCTTATTGCAACATACGATGCTTCTGGAGTTTCTGAACAATTAGCTGGATTAACTGCTGTTCAAGCTTTAACAAATAAAACAATAACAGATTCTACAAATGTTTTGGGTGGTGTTACAATGACTTTAGGTTCTGACGCTGATGGTGATACTTATTATAGATCTTCAAATGTTCTAACTAGATTGGCTAAAGGAACGGCTGGGCAAGTTTTAACAATGAATGCTGGAGCAACTGCTCCAGAGTGGGCTGCTGGTGGAGGTGGAAGTGGAGATGTTACAAAAGTAGGTACACCTGTTGATAATCAAGTTGGAGTATGGACTGGTAATGGTACAATTGAAGGTACAACAGGATTGACTTATGATGGTTCGAATTTTCAACTAACCGGTGATATTGGAAGTACAGGAACTAGAATAACTAAGGGATGGTTTACAGATTTAACAGTTACTAATGCAATCACTGGTTCAATAACTGGAAATGCAGGCACTGTTACAACTATTACAGGATTGGCACCTGATACACAAAACACATATGCAAGGACA
>Ga0075122_10001738_pt1 | contig 14990 bp, 12 predicted proteins | sample AntAceMetag02UKB_FD_69790 | JGI IMG/M metagenome (GOLD analysis project Ga0075122, IMG submission 69790) | Saline lake microbial communities from Ace Lake, Antarctica - Antarctic Ace Lake Metagenome 02UKB | ecosystem: Environmental > Aquatic > Non-marine Saline and Alkaline > Saline | place... | reverse complement strand
CAGAAATATCTCAAACCCCAAACCTGACTCCTGTATTAAAAATCGTGATGAAAACCGAGGAAAATATAATTTAATAACCCACCCTGAGTCACTAACTTACTCCAAATATAACAAGTAACTATGGTCAAAATCGTTTTTTCTGCCTGACCCGAACAACCCGACTTGTACACCCATACAGCAACCACCATTTAAGAAAGTTTTATTGGGCGACCTTTAGTAAAAGCCGACCCATTGCGATAACTTGATAAAATACTATCATAAACCTTGTGCGTCAAGGTGTCATACCATCTGAAGGGGTCTAAAACCTGTCCCATAGCGAATAAAGTAGGTCATAAGCTTTCCAGTGATAATTTCTAGACACAGTCTCCCGACTAAATCTAACTCAATCGCAGGAAATTAACCAGACTGCAAATAAGGACCCGCCCCAGCCTGCCATATTCAGCCATGAATCCTCTTTTACGAAGTATGAGGTCATGGTGACGAACAAAAATCTTCCTAGAATAGCTATTGACTTTCGGATTAACTTTTTACAAGATTGTGATTAATTCTTGTACTTCAAAGAGAAAATACTCTGGATGACAGAAACGATTAATCCTGACAATAGATTCAGTCTCAAATGATGCGAAAATCCACAATTCATTTTAGTATTGACTAAAATGAAAATCTTCCCCATTAGTCAATATGATTCTTGGAAAAGTCAGTCGCTAAAATGATGTCATCTTAAACTGATCCCAGACTGTATGGGACTTTTGCTACTTCGAACAAAAATAAATTATGATTGAAGTTGATCATTTATCAAAAAATTATGGCTCTCTGGTAGCCGTCGACAATATATCCTTCCAGGTTAACAAGGGAGAAATCCTTGGATTTCTGGGACCCAATGGCGCAGGCAAATCTACAACCATGAAAATGCTCTCCTGCTTCATTACACCCACATCGGGAACAGCCCGTATTGGCGGTCAGGATATTCAGTCAGACTCCATTGCCGTCAAAAAAATTGTGGGATATTTACCGGAAAGCGCTCCCAGCTATAAAAGCATGACAGTCCATGAGTTTCTCGATTTTATTGCTGAAATCCGTGGATTCAGCGGACAGGAGAAGCGTGAGAAAGTCGAGCGCATTATCAACTTGACTTCTTTGGAAAGCGCCCGCATGCAGACAATCGACACCCTCTCTAAAGGTTTCCGACAACGGGTAGGGTTTGCGCAGGCACTGATACACGACCCCCCGGTGTTAATTCTCGATGAGCCCACCGATGGACTGGATCCGAATCAAAAACAAGAGGTCCGGACACTAATTGGTAAAATGGCAGAGGAGAAGGCAATCATACTCTCAACCCATATTCTGGAAGAGATGGAAGCTGTCTGTACTCGGGCAGTCATAATCAATAAAGGAAAGATCGTTGTTGATGGCGCCCCCCAAGAACTCCTGACTCACTCAAAAATGTACAACACAGTCACTTTGACCCTGTCTCACCGACTTGAAGATGCAGCTGTTCAGTCGCTACAGAAGCTTGAAAACATCAACGACGTCAAAATCATCGAGCCAGCTCAAACCTCCGGGTTGTTCACTATTCAAGTCTTTCCAAATAAAAAACAGGACATTCTCGAACAAGTCAAAAGTTGCCTCGCCGCAGACAACATTGAAATTTCTGAAATATACCGAGAAAAAGGGTTTATGGATGAAGTTTTCAGAAATCTCACACTAGGAGGATAAAAGAGATATGAATCAAATCATCACCTTGATTAACCGGGAACTGAAAAGCTATTTTTTTTCTCCTGTTGCTTACGTTTTTATTATTATTTTTCTGTTATCAACCGTAGGAGCGACCTTTTTTCTCGGTAATTTTTTCAATTCGAATCAGGCCAGTCTTGAGATCTTCTTTCTATTCCACCCCTGGCTTTACCTCATTTTGATCCCAGCTGTCGGTATGGGACTCTGGGCGGAAGAAAGAAATACCGGTACCATTGAGCTTCTATTTACCTTACCCATCAGCATGATGCAGGCGGTGATCAGTAAGTTTCTGGCAGGATGGATATTTGTCGGAATCGCACTACTACTGACTTTCCCGATGATACTGACCATCAACTACCTTGGATCACCCGACCAGGGCGTAATTTTTGCCAGTTATCTCGGGAGTTTTTTGATGGCAGGTTCCTACCTGGCTATCACATGTGTCACCTCATCACTGACACGCAACCAGGTCATCAGTTTCATCCTCAGTGTCATCATCTGTTTTTGTATGGTTTTAACCGGCTGGGGGGTTTTTACGGACATTCTAAACAAACTGTTTCCTACCTGGTTAACTGAAGTCATCGCGTCATTCAGTTTCTCGACACATTTCAATTCGATCAGTCGGGGAATCATTGACAGCCGAAATATTGTATTTTTTCTTTCTATTATTGGCGGCGGTCTCATCATCAACGCGCTGATTCTGGAAACGAAGAAAGCTTCCTGATGGTAAACGATAAAGCAGCACTCATATTAGTGACATTTTGATCTGATTATACAGCCCGCAGGGCGCAACGATGGATTAATTCCATCGGTTTCAAATTATAAAAATCCATTCATTTCGTAGAAGGGCGAACGTGAAAAAAAGACAGAAAGTATTAGGGTCAACGGCCATCAGCATCGTTTTGGTGTTAATCATTATTATCACCATTAATGTGATTTCATCAGGCCTGTATTCCAGATTAGATATTACAGAAGAGAGTCTCTACACTCTTTCAGAGGGCACCGAAAACATCGTTGAAAAGATTTCGACTCCGCTCACACTGAAATACTACTTATCGAAAAACCTGGAATCGTTACCCATCACTTATAAAAACTACGGTAAAAAAATCAGCGAACTGCTAAATGAATACCAAAACCTCAACCCGGAGATGATCCATCTGGAGACTTACGACCCAAAACCGGATTCAGATGAAGAGGTATGGGCAAAAAAATATGGGTTGGCTGGGATTGACTTAAGCAATGGGGATAAATTCTATATGGGACTGGTTATCACCCAGGAAGACCGAGAGCTGAATATCCCGATGATGGACCCCAGAAGGGAACAGTTCCTGGAATACGACATCACGCAGTTATTGTTACAACTTTCACAAAAAAAAGATAAAAAAATCGGTATTTTAAGCAGCCTCCCGGTAATGGGCGTTACTGCAAACCAAATGCAACAAATGCAGGGCCAACGTAATCAGCCTAAATGGTTTTTCATCCAGGAACTCGAAAAAACCTTCAAAACTGAGACAATCACAGCAGGGACTCAGGAAATCCCAGCTGATATCTCGATTCTGATTGTGGTTCATCCTAAAAATTTAAGTGAATCCGCTCTTTACGCCATCGATCAGTTTGTTCTCAAAGGCGGGGAGTTGATCGTCCTGGTAGACCCCAATGCAAGGGTCGATCAGGCCGCAGCGATGATGGCGCAAATGGGTCAAATGCCTCAGGCCTCCAGCGATCTCGGAAAACTCTTCAAGCATTGGGGCATCGACTATCAGGCAAACAAAATTCTGGGGGATAAAGAGCATCCCACTCGTGTAAATGCAGGTGGTACAGTAGGGGTCGTCTCGTTTACGCTCTGGCACAGTTTAAATAGAGACTCATTTGAACAGGATCTGATTGCCACTAAAGAATTGGACGATATGCTGTTGATCGAGCCGGGCGGTTTCATCATGCAGAAATCCAGCCCTCTGAAATTACAGCCACTGATAAAGAGTTCCACTCAAACCGGTCTCATTGACAGTTTTATGTTGCGTTATGCTGATCCTTTAAAGCTCAACGCCCAGGTTAAGCCAACTGGACAATCATATAATCTGGCGGGAATCCTTAGCGGAAATCTGACGTCGGCCTTTTCAAAGCGCCCCGACCCACCGAAGAACGAGGGCAAAGACCAACCTGATAAAATCACACAGCACCAACCCCATCTTTCAGAGGGGATCAAGGAGAGCAAAATTCTTCTGATCACAGACGTCGACTTCATTTCTGATAACTTCAGTGTTGAACAGTTTAACCTGTTGGGGCAGATATACAGCCAGCCAAAAAATGACAACCTGAATTTTATCGTCAACATGGTAGAATTCCTGGGCGGTGCCGGCGAGATGATGGGCATCCGTTCCCGTGGCCGTTTCAGAAGGCCATTCACTCATTTTTTAATGCTGGAAAAAAATGCGCAAATCAAGTATCAGGCAGCAGAAAACAAAATTACCGCCCAATTAAAGGAAGTTCAGGAGAAACTGAGCCAATTGAATGTCCAAAAGGGAACCAACAAAATTGTCTTAACCAAGGAACAGATTGAAAAGATAAAACAGTTTAGAGAAGAAGAGAAAAAAACCAAGACTGAGTTGCGAAAAATCAGGAAACTGCTGCGTCAGGATATTGAATCTGAAAAAACCAGTCTCACACTGATGAATCTGACAATTGTTCCTATTTTATTGATTATAACCGGACTGTTTCTGTACTACCGACGCTTCCGAAAAAAATCGAATTAGAACATTTACTCTTAATTCCGAACAGCAAACCGAATTATGTCAAAAAGAAATCTAATCATAGCTGCAGCCTTGCTTATCGCTATTGCCATTTTTGTCAATCTGTATTCCAAGAAGAGTCAACGGAAAGCTGACTCACCCATTGGAAAACAAATTGCGGGGATCGAACTTGTAGAATCCATAGACGAAATCGTGATTCAAAATCAGCAGACTGCGCTTCATTTGCAGAAAAAGGCGAACAAATGGTTAATTACGGAGAAGAATGAGTTTCCCGCAAACACTCAAAAACTGGTGGAACTCCTGGACAATATTACCACCTATCGTCTCGCTTCGTTGGTGACAAAAGATAAAGACCGCCTTGCTGATTTCGGACTTTTGTTCAATACCGAGGGGAAAAACGATGGTAATACGGCAGGGACACAATTGGTGTTCAAAAGCGGGGGTAAAGTTGTTTTCAAAATGACTGCCGGAAAAAACAGGAATTCAGTATCTTCAAATCCCAATGTCCCGTCACGTCCAGACGGCACCTATGTCAGAGTCGGTGAAACGACCGCCGTATATCTGGTGAAAGAGAATATCGACTTCCAGACTGAAATTGTTGAGTGGATTCAAAAGGTACTGGTTACAATGAACAAATCGCAGATCAAGTCAGTCCGTTTTGAAAATCCCAACGCCCAGGTACTCTTTGATAGGGAAAACAGTGACAAGAAGTTGATCGTCACTGACCTGTCAGATAGCGAGAAAACAGATGAGGGGGCAGTGAAAACAATGCTGGAGGATCTGGAAGCGTTGTCAATATCCGACGCCATTCAGCGGAACAGTGATCTTGAAAAAAAACTGGGACTGAAATCAAATATTTCTGTAACGCTTTTTAATGGTTCAAAATTAACCTTCCAAATTCTGGTCAAGACGGAGAAAAAGACTCAGGACAAAGACAAGGCAGAAGAATCCTATTACCTCAACCTGCTCTCCGCTTCGGCAACAGGCAATAATCCTGACTGGAAAGCATTAAATGAACTGGGTCAATTGTGGCTGTTTGAGCTGGAAGAATGGCGGGCAAAGAACTGGCTGAAGACAAAAAAAGATTTCACGAAAGCCCTTTAATAAAGACTGTAAACTGAACTGACTGCCAGGTTAGTTCAGGTCAGTTCAATTCCAACCGTTGCCTGGCCGCTATATCAGAAAGTCGCCGAATCATCACCTCAGCATCATCTTTATAGAAATGCAACGCAATCGTGGCGCAATTATATGCGTATTTGAGGACTTCGGGGTCCAGTCTGGATGAAAGCAAGGCCATTTCCACTACCATCTGTGTAATTTTAATCAGGATTTTCGCTTCCAGAGATGAGGTCACTGTATCTGCAAAATTAACTCCGATAAAACTTTTACCGTAGTTATATACAGTGGTAATCATCTTCGGCAGATCCGGCGACTTGTTTAGTTTCGCAATCTGCATTTTCATCACCGCATTTTCAATATTGACATTGGCGATCAAAGCCCGACAATGTCTATTGCTCGGCAGCACATCACAAATCCTTTTGGCTATTGGCATGAAAGCGGGAATCTGCCCAAACACATTTAGATAAATACGCAGGAGGAATTTATTCAGTTTGACGGTTCCAGGCCCGATCCGGATATCAGATTCTTCATTAGAGGCCTGAAAAGTCTTGGCAATATGGAACGGGCTCATGGTCTCATATGGGTAGCCAAATCCATCCAGCTTTTTTGCGATATTGGAAATCGATTTTTTCAGCCGTTTTTGTTCAAGCAGCATGTTCAGAACATGAATATCCCGCCGAATTGAATGACTTTCAGAGGCCTTGACAGATTTAAGATTGTCTTGAAGTTTCGGTTTTATCGCTTCCAGATATAGAAAATAGATATCACACAACACATTTACAGAATAGGTCGTCATGTAATCATTCATGACAATAGCCCCAGTGGCCTCCAGGGCGGAATATAATGAGGTGATCCGTTCACTGTGGGAACGATGTGTGGATGCGCTGTCTTTACTGGTCAAGATCGCGCTGAGAATAGCCAAATTGGGATCATTGGGATAGATTTTTTTCTGCTTCTCTATCTCAATCCGCATTCCCACACCCGGGCTACTCTTTTTCTCGGTCCTGCTTTGGTCGCCCAGCGCTTTCCTTTTAGCTTCCAACATCTCCTTTTTGGTCTGCGGACGTTTGGAATCCGCTCCCTGGGGGTCCTTGCCTGCATCTTTACCCTCAGCAGCATCTGAGATATCTTTCAAATCTCCTACAGATTTTCTGAGTCTAACGATCTCCTCCTTACTGAGACCTTTACCTTTTACACCTTCAAACATTCCCTTGACTTTCTTCAAGAACCCCCTATTCTGAGCGGTAGCCGTCTCCGCGGCTGAAGGAGCCAGACCTAGAAATGACCGCCTGTAGGGAAGGATTTTGTTGATCGGTTTCAAATCGTGAACAATAATCCCTGTCTGTCCCCTGGCTTTTTGTGCTCTCTGAGCAGTAGTACCTCTCTTGATCCGGGAATTGTCTTTTTTAATTTCGTGTTTGTTTGTCGTTTTAACCTTTATATCGTCAGGGTCATTTTGAAATCTTCTCTGTACCATCGATTGTGCACCACGATTATTCTGCTGAGCGACACGCTTGCTTGTCGGATCAGACATATTTTGCCTCTGTATTATCCAACCGGGAGTAATCTATTATTCTTGACATGATTACTTGAGTTTCGTAAAAATCAGGCAAATTTGCAACCTCTTTTTTACTCTAGTTCGCGTCGCAGACACGCCTTTACCAGGCTCCTTCAATTTGAGTTTTTAGTAGAAATGACAGATTCATGCACAGATACGCGGATACCTATTAACAATATTTTCGAAGCCGCATTCGGAAGCCCATTCCATTGCGATAACCTGACAATCCTGATATTTTAAACGCTGTTATACAGAATCCTGATGGATAAATGAGCCTCATGACTGATCTGCCGATCGTTTAGCCAAGTCTCAGACAGTGAGGATTTTTATTTTCAATTCCCTGTTTTTTGCAAAAGAGAACCCAAATAATGCCATTTAGAAAAATGCGCTCGCCGGGATCAAACTCTAAATTCCTGGTTGCCCTATTAATTAGCCTGTTACTCGCGTCCTCTGTCTCTTTTGGTGGTGAAATCAAGGAAACAACCCCCGTAGAACTCGAAGATCGGGACTTTATCCACCATCTCCTGAAAGATGAGTACTATATTTTCGCTCAGGAAGAGTCCGCTGAATACCTGAAAAAGTACCCGGATGGGATTTTTAGAGCTGAAGTTATTTTCGTCCAGGCAAAAATTGATGTTATTCAGAAATCGTATACAGCAGCACTAAAAAAATATGACCGTCTTCTGGACGGGTTTCCAGACTCAGATTTGTTTGAAGACTCGCTTTATCTGTCGGGGATTCTTCACCTGAAGCTGAAACAGGACGACCAAGGTCAAAACAAGCTACATCGTTTGATTAACAAATATCCACAGTCCCGATTTTTATTTCGATCCTATTTTCATTTAGGGGAACTCGCATTCAAACAAAAAAACTGGGAGACTGCGGAAATCTATCTGAAAAGCACCGTCAGTAACGGGGATCTGAAACCGAGACAACAACTCGAAGCAAAAAACAATCTTGCCTGGACATACTATTTCCAGAAAAAGGTTGATCTCGCCAATGAGCTGTTTCACACACTGCTGGCATCGGATTTAGCAATCGGTCACAAAGCAAAAATTGGCTTTCAGTATGCAAGTGATGCACAAAAGAGAGGGGATTATCGTGCGGCCATCAAATGGCACGAGCAGCTTATGACCCAATGGCCCCACCCAGAATTTATCGACAAATCCAGATTCTGGATTGCTGAATCACTCTTTTTGTTGAATCAAATCCCAAATAGTAAGATCACTTCCAAAGAAAAACAGAAAGCCATCCGCCTTTTTAGTCAGAATCTGAAGCTAAAAACCCCAGTAGAGCCTGAAAACACTCATTATCACAGAGGATGGGTCCTCTTGGATCTTGGAAAAGCGCAGCAGGCCGAACTTGATTTCCAATGGTTACAGAAAAATAATCGTAATTACGCAAAAGATATTGATTTAACGTTAATTCGTGCCTACTATTTCGAATCTGGCAAGAAATGGGCAAAAGCAAACCAGGTTTACGCACAATCCCTCAAATTGCAGGAAAACCCAACCGGCAGGAATCGGTTGTTAAACCGTATCATTAAAAATAACTATCGCCAGAAAAAATGTAAACAGCTCATCAATAACTATGAAACGCTGGATTTCACAGCGGAAATGAGAGATGCCGATGAATTACGCTATTATGCCGGAACCTGTCTCTATAATACAAATAAATGGACAGATGCTGGCCTGGCCTTCTCAAAAATTGACCCGTTGTCACGATATGCGCCTCTGTCGTTTGAATTCTATATGACTGTGTTTCGTAAGACAGCTCAACAGGAAGATGGTATCGCATATTTAAACCAAGTCCAGGATCTATCCCATTTTAAAGATAAAAAGCGAATCCTCTTATACAAAACAGATTTTTTTCTGGATTTAAAACAGTGGCTCAAAGCCTTGTCTTCGATGAAAGCAGTCGTCAAACTATCACCAGAAACGAAAAATGATCCCTGGTTTCTTTTAAATGTCGCAAAAACCATTGACCAGATTACCAGAGCGATGAAGAACAAAAAGTGGCGTCAACAAAGACCCGATCTGCGGCCCGCCGCTTATTACGAGCAACAGGCGCTTATCTACTATCAGAAATCCTATCAAGTGATGCCGAAGAAAGAAACGACAACACGGCTGTCGATTCTGGATGTCCTGCTTGAGCGCTATGAAGGTCAGAAAAAACTGAAAACACTGATCCCTCTTTATCGAACTGCGATCAGCCTCAGCATGGACGACCATCAAAAAAGTCAGTACACATATAGATTAGCGAATATACTTATCGAAACAGGAGAAAAAAAAGAACCCATAATTTCCCTTTTAAAAAGCCTGCACGGTAAAGCCAACAGGGAGGTTAACTTCCAGGCCTCAACCCTGCTGGCCGAACTGTATATTGGCAAAAAGAATTATGAGGAGGCCATTGAAACACTAATCGATCTTGGACAACAACCGATCAACGATACTCCGTGGTATATAAAAGTTCATTTTAGACTCGGAGAATTATATCAATCCCAGGAAAAATGGCTCACTTCGATCCGACATTACTCAAAAGTGATCAACACAAAACAAAAAGGAGCTCGAAAAAAAGAAGCCCGCAAGCGCCTGCTTAAAATAAAACAGTTTGTTAAACAGCAGCAGGGGAAACAAAAAACAAAATAGGGTTGTTAAAAAACTCTGACCATATTTGTGACAACTGACTCAATTCAACTTTACTGTTCCAACAAATACCCCGGGACATTTGAGAGGTCGGCACAGCCGAAACAACATAATGAGCGATAATCAAGAAGAGATCCTGGACGAAATCAGAGAACGTGTTTTAGAAAGAGAACGTGAGCTGCGGTTGAAAGAGGATAAAGAGGCGACCATTCACGCAACGCTGCAGGCACTAGAAGAGATCACAGAAGTACCACGCGAAGAAATGGAGCGGATTGCGGATGAGATTCGTGCAGCCCATGATACTCCCGAAAAAGCAGTCGCCGATACAGCAGTCCTTTTCAACCAAGAGCCTGAGCAACTGCCGGCAACTGTTCGGGAAGCGGTATCAAAACTACCGGCAGTTCTCAAAGATGAATTCTGGGAGGAGTATCAGATTCAAACCCGCAGTGTACCAATCTCTTACCTGCTGTGGCTGATTCCACCCCCCTTCTCCTGCCACCATTTGTACACCCGCCATTTAATCAAGCAAATTCTTTTTACCGTCACCTGCGGTGGACTATTTATCTGGTGGTTCGTCGACTTCTTCAGGATTCCACAGCTCGTTGAAGCGGAGAACCGGAATTCCGCCCGGAAGATTTTACGAAAATTGTTGCGGCACTCATTGAATCGGAAAAAAAGGTACGGACATCGAATACGCCGCTAAACGCTATTTTTAGTTCATTTTAAAACCGCTAAGAAGCGCTCCCCATATTGGGTTAATTTCGCGGCACCAACACCCGAAATCTCCCGCAATTCCTCCAGGGTTTGCGGCTGTTTGCCAGCCATTTCCAGCAACGTTTTATCATGAAAAATCAGATAGGGGGCCTTGTTCTGCTCATTGGCTATTTCACGCCGCAACTCCCTCAATCGGGGCCATAACTCCTGCACAGCAGGGTTGTCTGAAATGGTAACCGGTTTCTTCCGTTTTGTTTTTTTCTGGGTCACGGGATCTTTGCGGAAGAACACCTCTTTTTCTCCCTTCAGCACAGGTCGACTTTTCGAGGTCAATTGAAAACCACCATATCCGGAAATATCAACACTTAGCAAATCAGCTGCGATTAATTGTCTAAACACGGATTTCCATTCAGCCACCGACAGTTCGCTGCCAATTCCATAAGTGGAAAGCAGGTGATGGGTATTTTGCTTGATACGGTCGTTACCTTCTCCTCTGAGGACATTAATCAGGTAGGTCGTACCAAAAATTTGTCCGGTGCGATATACGCAGGAGAGGGCTTTCTGCGCAACGACAGTGCCGTCCCAGGTATCGACGACATCCAGGCAGGTATCGCAGTTTCCACACGGTTGGGGCAACTCTTCTCCGAAGTAACCCAGCATCACCTGGCGGCGACACTGGACTGTTTCACAATACCCCAACAGTGACTCCAGTTTTCTTCTCTCCACTTGTTTATGTTGCTCACTGGCCTCGGAGCTTTCCATAATCTTCCGTAACAAAACCACATCTGCCAGACTGTATGCCATCCAGGCATCCGCCCGCAATCCATCTCGACCAGCGCGACCGGTTTCCTGGTAGTATCCCTCCATGCTTTTGGGAAGATCCAGGTGGGCTACAAAACGAACATCCGGCTTATCAATCCCCATACCGAAAGCGACAGTCGCAACAATGATAACGCCATCCTCCTTTAAAAATCTTTGTTGGTTCACTTGCCTGACCTTTGCATCAAGCCCTGCATGATAAGGCAATGCGGTCATTCCATTTTCCATCAACCAAACAGCCGTTTCCTCAACTTTTTTACGGCTCAGGCAATAGACAATACCAGCTTCATCCTCGTGTTCCCAGCGAATAAAATCCAACAGTTGAGTTTTGGGCGTTTTTTTCAGAACAATACGATAGCGAATGTTCGGTCGATCAAAGCTGAAAGTAAACTGCCTGGCTGAAATAAGTCCCAGTTTTTGGCGAATCTCCCCCCGGGTTGTTTCATCCGCTGTTGCTGTCAAAGCAATACGGGGAACACGGGGAAACCGCTCATATAGGATCGACAGTTGTATATAATTAGGTCTGAAATCGTGCCCCCATTGAGAGACACAGTGGGCTTCATCGATGGCAAACAGTGCCAAGGAAGCCTGTTGCAGCAAATCTTGGAAGCGGGAGGTTAAGAGACGTTCTGGAGCGACATAAAGGATATCCAAATCGCCCTGGATCATTCCTCTTTCAACTTCACGCGCTTGCTGCAGACTCAGAGTCGAATTTAAAAAAGCAGCTCGAACCCCTAATTGGTGCAGTGCATCAACCTGATCCTGCATCAGTGCAATCAGGGGAGATATCACAATTCCGAGGCCAGGGCGGATCAGGGAGGGAATCTGGTAGCAAAGTGATTTGCCACCACCCGTCGGCATCAACACTAAGGCATCACATCCGTTGATGATGTGGTTGATAATGTCTTCTTGGCCTTCCAGAAATTGATCATATCCAAAAACCTTGTTTAATACCGCCAGAGGCGCAGGGGTATCAATAGTCACTTCATACATCTTGCTCAAACTGGGAATAACGGATTGCGGATTTAGCGGATTTTCGTCCCACTTCAAGCCTGCAAAACCATGGGTGTCTCTTTTTTTTGATGAATAAACGTATTACAATCGTCATGGTCTTATCATTCAAACTGACTCATCAGTCATATCAGAATCTGCGCTCTTTGACATGGGGTCATGTAAAAAAAACCGTGTGAAACGGTTTCAACACCAGATTCCTGATAGAAAATCATATTTTAAAAATATACTGCTCCACAGGCTTGCTTAAATATTCACGCATGATAAAATGAGATTTATAAGAGGTAGCATTTTACTGTTTTTACAATGGTATTGGTCTATATATCCGATTGTGATTCAACACCTGCTTATTTGTGTAAGACAAACAAATAGTTTATTACACCATTAGCCTATATTGAGTTTTTTCCATGTCTAAGATCCATTATCCATCAGCGCAACCCTCCCCAGACCACAGCGACCTGGAGGAATTGCAACAGAAACTGGGGTATCAGTTCCAGGACATCAACCACTTGATTCAGGCATTGACCCATAAGTCATATGCCCACGAACACAAACGAAATAACAATGAACGTCTTGAATTTCTCGGTGATGCGATTCTGCAGTTTGTGATCAGCGACTACTTGATGATTAACTACCCGGAATTACCCGAGGGAATGTTGTCTAAATTCAGGGCTGTTCTGGTATCAGAAACCGGTCTGAGTACTCTGGCCAAAAAGATTGAACTGGGACGATTTGTTTTAATCGGAAAGGGAGAAGAAATTACCGGCGGTAGAGAAAAAAACTCCATCTTGTCCGATACAATAGAAGCCCTATTTTGTGCCGTCTTTCTGGACAGCCGCGAAAAGGAAGGCGTCGAGAGGGTTACTCACATTATTAAATCACTTTTTGCCGAAGAAATTATCACTGCTGAAAAAACGTTCTCCACAGTCGATTACAAAACTGATTTTCAGGAATTCGTTCAGAAACAAAAATTGGGTGCTCTTAACTATAGAGTTATTGAAGAATCCGGACCTGATCATAATAAGGAATTTGTCACAGCCCTGATGATTGCTAACGAAATCTTTGGAATTGGAAAGGGAAAAAGCAAAAAAATATCTGAACAAAATGCCGCCATTAACGCCTTTGAAAAATTAAAAGATCAATATGACAATTAGGTTGCAGAAATTTATCGCCAATGCCGGAGTTGCTTCCAGAAGAAAAGCAGAACAGCTGATTATCGACCGGCAAGTCATTGTCAACGGTCAGGTCATCACTCGCCTCGGAACACAGATTGATCCCGAAACAGACAAAGTTAAAGTCAACGGGAAACTCATTTCTACTGCAACAGTGAATCCGGTCGCTTATGCCCTGTACAAGCCCAAAAACTGTGTCACCACTCTCAATGATCCACAAAAAAGAGATACCATAGTCAACTATTTCCCCAAGACCCAGTTCAGACTATTCCCAGTCGGACGTCTGGATTATGATGCAGAAGGGTTGATTATCTTGACCAATGACGGGAATCTGGCCAATCGTATTACACACCCCAGCAAACACGTCTGGAAGCAGTATTTTGTGAAATTAAAGGGGAAAATATCAAATGAAGAGATCAATAAAATAAGGTCTGGCCCAATTATTGATGGTAAAAAAAGACAGGCGATAAAAATCCGATTTTTGCATTTTGTGAATGACAAGTCATGGCTGGTAGTTTCCCTGCAGGAAGGCGTCAAACACCACATCAAAAAAACGTTTCTGGCCGCCGGGTATCGAGTCCTGAAAATAAAGCGCTATAGCATCGGAAATATTGAATTGCAGGAGTTGTCTCCCGGGGAATATCGTGAATTATCTAAAACCGAGATCGGAAATCTGATGCAATTGACCCACTCATGACTTGAGAAATCTATTTATGCGATCAATTTTTTATCAAAACATACACTCCAAAATAGGGATCCTCCTCTGTCTGATGATCTTCCCCTTTTCACTCAGGGCCGAATACAGAGCCTACCTGATTGAAGTTTATGATCACATCACCCAAAAAAGCTGGGAAGAACGAACCGGATTTTCACCTGACAAGTACATCCTGACTCATGGCGGTGGCAATCGATTGTCCGCCTTCATCAAGGCGACCTGGGTTTGTTATGGTGATACATCCGGCTACACACCGGCATGTCGGGTTCCTAAGCCGATAAAACCGAAATTCAAGGTCGGAGAGCGGGTCAAAATCACACTGGAGAAACATATCACCCAGCACCAGATTGGCGTTGTGGAGCTGGCTTATTACCAAAAAGGCGTCAGAAGCAACGTATATGGAATTCGTTTTGGAGATAAGCGGCAAATATACAATCGCTATTTTGAGTTTGACCTCGTCAAAGCAGATGCGCAAGAGTCCATTCAGAGCCAACAGGCAAATACTGCCGAACCAACCGGCACCACCCAGTAAATTCCATTCCCAATGTCATTTAAAATACCCGGAGGTCAGGAAAAGGCCACTTATGTCAAAGATAAGTTTTCCGTTATTGCAGATCGATACGACCTGTTCAACGATATTGTCACTCAGTGGATGCATCGGCGCTGGAAAGGGTTTCTGGTCCGTAAGGCCCGGCTGAATCCGGGGGATTCCGCATTGGACATCTGCTGTGGTACGGGGGACATCACCCAGCG
>Ga0075122_10001734_pt1 | contig 15013 bp, 6 predicted proteins | sample AntAceMetag02UKB_FD_69790 | JGI IMG/M metagenome (GOLD analysis project Ga0075122, IMG submission 69790) | Saline lake microbial communities from Ace Lake, Antarctica - Antarctic Ace Lake Metagenome 02UKB | ecosystem: Environmental > Aquatic > Non-marine Saline and Alkaline > Saline | place... | reverse complement strand
TCAACCGCTCGAACACGCACCCTCATATCACTTTGTTCTTCTATGTCAAAATCTGTACCTGCGTCCCAAGTGATGGTTTTACCATTTCCAGATGTTTGACCAGTTCCAACATCTCCTGTTACAGATGTGCTGGTTACCATCCAATTTGAACCACCGTCTTCTGAGATTTGAAGTTGTACTTCTAGGTTAGTTCCAGTGTCATCTGTTAGGTCATAACTAATGACAACGTTGTTTGTATTTGTTGTTTGCAAAGCTGAAACGTTTAACACTGTTGGATCTTTGGTGTCGACTGTAAAATCTGAAGATTCGGTATATCCACTTTGATTGTTATAATTGTCTGTAACACGAAGTCGTATTCTTAAATCTGTTTGATATTCATTATTAAAGTCTGTACCTGCATCCCAAGTAATTATTTTTCCTGCTCCTGAAGTAAGTCCCGCACCAACATCTCCTGTTACAGATGTGCTGGTTACCATCCAATTTGAACCGGAATCTTCTGATATTTCTAATTCTATGTTAATGCTGGTAGCAGTGTTATCTGATAGGTCATAATTAATGACAACGTTATTTGTACTTACTGTTTGCGCTGCTATTACATTTGAAATTACTGGGTCTTTGGTGTCGACTGTAAAATCTGAAGATTCGGTATATCCACTTTGATTACTATAATTATCAGTTGCACGGACACGTACTCTTAAATCTGTTTGGTATTCATTTGAAAAGTCTGTACCTGCATCCCAAGTAATTATTTTTGACCCAGCTACTACCCCAGAGCCAATATCTCCTGTTGCAGAGGTACTGGTTACAACCCAAGTAAATCCAGAATTATCTGAAATTTCAAGTTCTATATTACTATTTGATTGTTCTGTCAAATCATAACTAATCACAACATCGTTAGTACTTGTTGTTTGTACTGCTGTTACATTTGAAATTATTGGATCTTTGGTGTCGACAGAAAAATCTGAAGATTCTACAAAACTACTTTGATTTGAAAAATAATCTTTAGATCGAATTCGTACTCTTAAATCAGTTTGTTCTTGATTGTTAAAATCTATGCCTGCGTCCCAAGTTATTGATTTTCCAACACCTGTAGTTTGTCCCAATCCAACATCTCCACTTACAGAACTAGTTACCACATTCCAACTTGAACCAGAATCATCTGATAATCCAAACTCAATAAAATGCCCAGCAACTGTTATATCTGACAAATCATATGTAATTACGACATTATTTGTACCTGTTATTTGATTTGCAGAAGCATTACTTATTAGAGGGTCTTTGGTATCGATAGTAAAGTCAGTTGATTCAGTATAGGATCCTAAATTACCATAGTTATCTTGGGCACGAATTTGAACCCTCATATCACTTTGACCTTCATCATTAAAATCAATACTGGCATTCCAAGAAATTGTTTTATCAACCCCAGCTGCTACTCCAGACCTTATGTCTCCTGTGAGAGTTGTTGTCGCAACATTCCACGATGAGCCAGAGTCTTCTGAAACTAATACTTCTACTGTTAAATTTGAAGTTGTGTTATCAGATAAATCGTATTCAAAAGTTAAAGTATTTGTACCAGGAGTCTGACTAATAGATATATTTGAAATTACCGGGCTTGAATTATCAATTGCAAAAGCGGAAGATTGTGCTAAGTTGCTTGTTAATAATGTATCTGTTGATTGTAATCTTACATAAACTGTTGAATCTTCTACTCCAGGCAAATCTGTTTGCGAATCCCAAGCAAAGTTAAGGTTTGCTCCACTTGATGTAAATAATAGGTTGCTCGTTCCGCTTGATCCAACTCCTGATTCCTCGGTCATTGTAAACCAATTGGTTGTATTTGTAGAAAATTCATAAGTAGTTAAATTGTTTGTATCATTTTGAGTATCAGACCCAGTATAATTTATTAAAACATAATTAACTCCTCCAGTTTGTTGAGCTGCACCAGTTATACTAATACTTGGAGCAATATTAATTATTGAAGCTGAAAGTGACAAATCACTTTCGCTTGTTGAACTATCCAATAGGTCTGAGGTATTACGAGATTTTACTTGAAAAGAATAATTCGCCACAGGGCTTGTTAACCCAGTTACAGTTTTTGTTCCCCAAGTTGCAATTGTTTGCCATACAGCACTTGCACCTAAGGTTCCGTCTGACTGAATATAATTACCAGCACTGCTTTCATAAATTGCATATTCTAAATCATCTGTTTCAGAGGTATTTTTATTTACTGAAATATCTACTGAAGTATTTTGAGGATTGTTAACTGTTGGAGCTGTCGGAGTATATGGTTTTACATATTTATAAACAATTGTCGGTGTTGAATTTTCATTGATAGCTGAATGATTATAATCATCAGTATGAGTTATTTTTACCTTTGAAATATAATCATCACCATCTAGGGTAACATAAACTGCTGTTGCTTGATCCGATGGACTGGCAGTATTAGGATCTCCTGCAGTTGTTGTTACGTACACACCACCATTTATGGCAACATAGAAATCATTTGTGTTTGGAGACTGTTCTGTAAATGAACCTCCAATTAAAGTTGTTACGCTACCTGCTAAAGGTTGAGCTTGCAAATCAGTTGTTATATTCACTGCAGGATTTTTTGTATCCAAACTAAAATTAGAGGATTCAATATTACCACTTGAATTAGTAAATGAATCTAAACCTCGAATTCTTACTTTCATATCAACTTGTTCTTCTCCGCTAAAATCAGTTCCAGCGTCCCAAGTTATTGATTTTCCTGCTCCCGGTGTAACCCCAGAGCCAATATCTCCCATTACCGAACTAGTTGTTACCAACCAAGTTGAACCATCATCTTCTGAAATATCCATTTCAATATCAACAGAACTTATGTCTGATACGTCGTATGTGATAACAATATTATCACTTCCTAAAGTTTGAGAAGCGAATACACTTGATACAACTGGAGATAAGGTATCTACATTAAAATTACTCGACTCTACATTACCACTATTATTTGCATAAACATCATAACATCTAACGCGAACACGCATATCGATCTCTGATTGCCCATTAAAATCAGCTCCTGCATCCCAGGTGATAATTTTACTGGTTCCCGAAGCAATTCCTGAACCAATATCTCCTGTGACAGAAGTACTAGTTACCATCCAATTAGAACCTCCGTCGTCTGACACATCGATCTCAACAGTGCAAGTATTCGTGTCAGCTAAATCATAAGAAATACTCACAGTACTCAATCCTGCATTTTGTACAGCAGATATATTTGAAATTACTGGATTTTGAGTATCTAAATCAAAATCACTTGATTCGGTATAGGTTCCTTGATTACCAAACGCGTCTGCTGCACGAATCTGAACTCGTATATCGCTTTGGTCTTGATTATTAAAATCTGTTCCTGCATCCCAAGTAATTGACTTCCCTACTCCAGAAGTTATATTTGTTCCAATATCACCCATTAAAGAACTACTTGTAATATTCCAAGTTAAACCAGAATCTTCTGAAATACCAATTTCAATATTTGAGCTTGATAAGTCTGTTAAATTATATGTGAAAACTACGCTATTAGTACCAAGAGTTTGTAAACCAACTGAATTCGAAACTATTGGGTTTTTGGTATCAATTGTAAAAGCAGAAGATGTGTCTATTGTACCACTTGAGGTACTATCATTCGCTTGTAAACGAACATAAACAGTTGAATCTTCTGTATTTAATAGATCTGTTCCGACATCCCACATAAAATCATGTGCGGTTCCGCCAGAAGTAAATGTTAAACTGCTAGTTCCATCACTACCAACTCCTATTTTTTCTGTCATCGTAAACCAAATGGAATTGTCAGTTGAATATTCTACTGTAATTATGTTGGATGATTCACTCTCTAAATCTGTTCCAATATAATCAATCGTTACATACTTTGTTCCGTTAGTTGTTTGAGCAGTTCCAGTAATAGAAATAGTTGGAGATTGGTTTTGGGATGATGCACCTGAACTTAGTGCACTTTCACTTGATGTTGCGTATGCTCCATCATTTGTATTTCTTGATTTTATTTGAAAAATATAAGTGTATGAATGATTGGTCAAACCATTAACATTAACTTTCCCAGATACCGCAGTACTATTCCCCCATTCTCCTGAACCTGTTCCTCTAATTTGCCAAACAGAATTGTCACCCAAAGTACCATTTGACTGAACATACTTACCTTGTGTACTTTCATAAATTGCATACTCAAGACCAGATGTTTCAGATACATGTGGATTAGTTAAAACGTCTACTGCGCTAACAGTCGGATTATTAACCGTTGGAGCTTGCGGAGTGTATGGTTTTACATATTTAAAAGTTGTAGATGGATTTAAATTTTCATTATCAACTGTTTGTCCAAAATCATCGCCGTGAATTATTTTTACTTTTGAAATATAATCATTACCATCAAGTGTAGATTCAACATTAGTTGATTGATCTGATGGACTAGCGGTATTAGTATCTCCTGCAGTAGCTGAAGAATAAACACCACCATTTATAGTTACATAAAAATCATTAGTATTAGGATTAGTTTCTGTAAATGACCCACCTATTAAAATAGCCACATCCCCTGCATTAGGTTGAGCTTGTAAATCTGAATTTACATTTACAGTTGGGTTTAAAGTATCAAGAGAAAAATCTGTTGAACTTGTGGATCCACTTTGATGCTCGTAAGTATCTTTTGCTCGGACTCTAACTTGCATATCAACTTGTTCTTGTTCGTCAAAATCAGTTCCTGCATTCCATGTAATTGTTTTTAATCCTGGAGTAATTCCAGGACCTTGATCACCTGTTACAGGACTAATTAATATATTCCAAGTAGAACCAGAGTCGTCAGAAACACCAAATTCAACCAAGGAATTGTTTTGATCTGCTAAACTGTATGTAATAGAAACATTTGTTGACATTGCTGTTTGAACAGCGCTGACATTTGTTACTCTTGGTGCTAAAGTATCTAAATTAAAATTAGCCGAAGTACTATCACTATTATTAGAATAAGAGTCTGTCGCAGTAATCCTTATTTGCATGTCTTGTTCCTCAAATCCATTATAGTCTGTTCCTGCGTCCCAAGTGATGATCTTTCCAACTCCTGGGACAACTCCAGAGCCAGTATGGACTGATGCGGTTGAGGTTGCCACCACCCAAGTAGAACCACCATTACTCGAAATTTCTAAATTAATATTTAGATTTCCACTATCTTCTGAAACGTCGTAATTAAATGTAAATGTATCAACCAAACTATCCTGAATTGCAATTACATTCGAAACAACCGGATCATTTGTATCAACTGTAAAGTTTGAAGATGCAGAATAATCTCCTTGGTTGCCAAAGGTGTCGAGAGCTCGAACACGTACTTGCACACCTGTTTGATATTGATTATCAAAGTCCGTTCCAGCATCCCAAGTTATAGTCTTTGATCCAGGTGTTATTCCTGAACCAACGTCAGTTATTGCGGAACTACTTGCAACAGTCCACGACGAACCACCATTACTCGAAATACCAATTTCAATAGTTGAATTATTTGCATCTGCCAAATTATAAGTTACATCAACTGTCCTTGCTCCTGCGTTTTGAGATGCCACAACACTAGAAACAACAGGATTTACATTATCTATTTCAAATGCAGCCGAAGTAGCAAGATTACTATCTACTGTAGCATCGTTTGATTTAATTCTTGTGTAAACCGTCGAATCTTCAACACCTGATAAATCTGACCCAGAATTCCAAGAAAAATTTAAAGCACTCCCACTTGGTAAAAATACCAAACTACTTGTTCCGCTTGATTCTACACTTGATTTTTCAGCCATAGTGTACCAATTTGAATCATCCTGAGAATATTCGTATTGAGTAATATTATTTATATCACCTTGACCATCTGTTCCTGTATAATTAATAGCCACATAACGAGTTCCATCAGTTGTTTGAGAATAACTGTCAAGTGATATGCTTGGAGCAGTGTTGGTTATTTGAGAAGTAGCAGAATATGAAGATTCAGAACTTACTGTGTGAGCTCCATCGCTTGAATTACGAGATTTTGTTTGAAAAATATATTGTGAAACAGGTGAGGTTAAACCATTAATATTAACTTTGCCAGCTACTCCTGTACTATTTCCCCATTGTCCTACTGCCACTCCTCTAATTTGCCAAACTGCACTTGCCCCCAAAGTTCCGTTTGATTGCACAAATTGTCCGGTAGAACTTACATAAATAGCATACTCTAAACCGACTGCCTCTGCAGAATATTTAACAATACTTAAATCAAGCATGTTTGTTATTGGGTTTGAAAGTGTTGGATTATTAGGAGTATATGGTTTTACATATTTAAATGATATAGCTGGATTTAAATTTTCGTTATCAACTACCTGACCAAAATCATCGCCGTGAATTATTTTTACTTTTGAAATATAATCATTACCATCAAGTGTGGCCCCAACCCCTGTCTCGAGACTGCCAGGATTAGCAGTATTTGTATCACCTACTGTAGATGTTGCATATTCACCACTATTAATAGCAACGTAAAAATCATTAGTGTTTGGATTTGATTCTGTAAAAGAGCCACCAATTAAAGTAGTTGTACTTCCTGCAAGTGGCTGGGCTAAAAGATCCGAAGTAACATTTATAACCGGATTCACAGTATCAAGAGAAAAATCTGTTGAAGTTACATATCCACCTTGATTTAAATAATAATCTTTTGCACGAACACGAACTTGCATGTCAACTTGTTCCTGTTCATCAAAGTCAATTCCCGCGTCCCAAGTAATTGTTTTACTACCCGTTGTAATTCCAGAACTTACATCTCCTGTTACAGATGTGCTGGTTACTAACCAATTTGAGCCAGAATCTTCAGAAATTTGAAGTTCTATAAATAAATCACTGGCTGTATTATCTGACAAATCATAAGTAATATCTATTGTTGTCGTTCCTGCGTTTTGTGAGGCAGATACATTTGTTACTGCCGGATTTGCTGTATCAACTATAAAAGCTGATGAAGTTGAGTAAGCTCCATCTCCCACCCCATCATTTGCTCGAAGGCGAACATAAACCGTTCCATCATAGGTATTTCCCAAATCAGTTAAAGCATCCCAAACAAAAGTATGAGGAGTTCCTGAGGCGGAACTTATAAGACCCGTTATTACATCATGATTTGGATGAGTAGTTGACGCAGTCATTGGTAATTCTTCACTAGTAAAAGCACCTGTTAAAGAATATTCATAGTTTACAAGAGTACTTGAATCACTCTCATCATCTTGTAAATCATAATTTACATAAACTATTCCAACTGTAGAAGTCGTTTGAGCTCCTTCTAAATTTAAAATATCTGGTAAATCATTTTCTGTATATCCAACATCAACTGAATCAATACTAATCAATTGTGTTCCATTGCTAACCAAAAATGCTTTCCACATTAATTTTTTGTTTGTTGTTGAAAAACTAGAAATATTTGTATTAATAACTGTAGCGGTATTATAATGAGTTGCTAAAGTTGAGGTTGTCCAAGCACTCCCAGTCCAATATTTCCAATTCACCCCATCATCGTCTGATAACTGATAATATACTTCCCCTCCATTTTTAGTAGCAGTTTCAACAAAAGAATCCCAATTAGAGACAGCTCCGGAAGTTAAAGAAGTTGTTGGATTTATTGTTGGACTGTCAGATGGATAGGTTGCATTCCAAGAACAACCTGCTTGTCCTGTGCAATTACCTTCTACAGAAAAAGAACTACACGCTGTGGCTGTACCCGTACAACTAGCAGTAGTCCAAAGACACTGTCCACAACCTGTACAAGACACCGAATCAATCGCCCCTGAACAAGTCAAAGTACTTCCACAATTAGGTCCAGTTTTTACACAACCAAATGAACCTGCACAGGCATTGCATTGATTAGGAGGTAAACCTGTACAAGAACCATTATTTATACAACCCCCTGCACCCCAAGAACAATCTGTCTGTCCTGTACAATTACCTTCTACAGCAAAAGAACTACACGCTGTGGCTGTACCCGTACAGTTGCCAGAACTTTTTAATTGAGCCACCCCACCTGTTATCTCAATTTTTCCACTGTCATAGGTGTAATTTCCAGCAGTGTCAAAAGTCCAAGTTTGAGTTGCTGCGAGTAATGTTTGACCACCGAGTAAAAAGAAAGAAACAATTGCAACAAATATAACTTTAAACAAATAAACACCGACAGCCCCAAAAAAAGTTGACAGGCTTAGTTTTCTTTTGAATAAAAAACTTTTATGATAATCTTTTTTATCACTCGGAGAAATAAAATCTGACTCTCCAAATTTAATTGGAGAAATAAAAATAAATAGTGGTATAGAAATTATTAATAAAAATAATTCTAGTACTATCACTTTTAAAGCAGAAAAAAATAAACCAAAACCCTGCGCTTTTAGCATATTTTGCTTTAAACGATATAAAAAAGACGAAATTTTAAGATAAATATTTAACCCCTTTGTGAACATAAAATAAAGGTTAATTTTAATTAAATAGTTAACAGTGTAAGCAAAATCCCAACAACCACAATAAAACCAACTGACCAATTAGCCAAACCATCTATATTGTTGGAAAGCTTTTCCATAAAAGGTATTTTTACTCTAAAATATTGTTTGGCAGTTAATTTACTTCTTAAGGCATCTTTCTCAACAAAATTAAAAGCATATATTAAATGTACCCCCTCTTTAAGCTTCAAATCCTTTTGTGAATGAGTTATTGACCACTCCCCTTTTTCGTTAATCTCACCTTCATAAATTAAAGTTTGTTGATCTGTTAAATATAAATAAATTTTTTCATTAGGAATACCTTTTCCATGAATAACATAATCATAATTTTTTATTTTCTCCACACGTTCAATTTTAGGAACTTCCAACTCATCCCACACTTTCATAGATTGTAATTTAAAATCCTTTTCAATTTCTGTAGTACCAATTTCCACAGGCCCTAACTCACTAACTTTATATAATTCTAAATGTCCAAAAAAAGTTGGGGTTGAAAAAATAACCAGGAATTTAATTATCCAAATTATTAAAATAATGCTAACCCCGGTCAAGGTTAAAATTTGTCTTACCCTATAATCAACGGCTAGCCTTTCATAACCACCTTTACTTTCTGTAAAAGCAACCATTCTAGAAGGTCTGGTTGATAAATAAATTGGCAAAGAAAAAAATAATAAAAGAATTTCTAAAACCACAACTTGTAAAACAAAAAAAACAACTTTTCTACCTTCATTAGATAAAACTAGTTGTTTTTTCTGATAAATTAAATTTGTTAATCTTAAAATAAGATTAAGCCATTTTTCTTTCATAAGCCCCTCTTTTTAACCAGCTTTAACTAGCAAAAATTATTTAGAAATATATTTATCAACTTTTTGTGCCAAATTTTCCAATTTTGTATTTGATTTTATAAAATAATCAATTGCTCCCAAATTTTTAGCTCTTTTTACATTTTCATCATCGCCAAGGTTGGACAAAACCAAAACTGGAATATCTTTTAAAACTGTATTAGCTTTTAAAATTTTCAAAACCTCAAAGCCATCTTTTTTAGGAATGATTAAATCTAATAAAATTAGATCGGGTTTAATTCTTTCTGCAACGCTCAAAGCTGACTCACCGTCGGTTGCTGAAGATAAGGTAAAACCAGCATCTTTAAATTGCAGATACAATGCTCTGAGCAAAACCTCATCGTCCTCAACAATCAGAATTATTTTATTTTTTTCCTCCATACTATTATTTTTTAATATATTTTTTAATAATTTTTACGACTTCTTCCATGTCTACCCTCGCTTTAATTATATAATCAACTGCACCCAAAATTTTAACAGATTTAACATCTGCGGGTTTATCTAAATTAGATAAAATCACTACTGGTATGCTTTTTAATTTAGATTCATTTTTAAGTTCTTTCAAAACACCAAAGCCGTCTAAACCAGGCAGGATTATATCTAATAAAATTAAATCAGGATTAAAAGTTCCTGCTTTTTCTAAAACTTCCAAACCATTTTCAACCTTTTCTGCCAAATAACCAGAATCTTCTATTATGGTAACTAACGCATTGGATAACATCTCATCATCTTCAACAACCAAAACCCTCTTTTTCTCCTTACTTCTTTTAAAGATACTCATACTAAAATATTCTATTTATAGATAATTTATACATACTATTATACAACAAAAATTATTTTTTGCCTATTTTTTTATTCACTTTTTTCATTATATCTTCCAGCTTCCAAGAAGTTTTAACTAGGTAATCATAAGCTCCTTCTTTTAAAGACTCATCAATTTTATCAGAATCATTCAAATTGGTAAGCATGATAACTGGGATATCTTTACCCCAATCTTCTGAACGCATTTTTTTAAGCATTGTCAAACCGTCCATTACAGGCATGATTATATCTAATAAAATTAAATCTGGTTTTTCTTTTTTTGCTTTTTTCAAACCTTCTTCGCCATGCTTGGCAATTACAACATTAAATTTTTCTTTTGTAAACTTTTCATACAAAGCTTCTGCCAAAGACTTTTCGTCCTCAACAATTAAAATCTTTTTTGTCATACTTATAGAATTTATTTTAAAATTAATCTAATTTTTTTGTACCTTTTTTTTCTGTCATACCAGACAAAGGAATCTCGACAGAAAATTTACTCCCTTTGTTTATTTTAGATTTAAACCACACTTTACCACCAGAATGATCTAAAATTGTTTTTATCATATATAAACCTAATCCAGTACCTTGAGTATCTGCCTTTACCACGTTATCAGCTCTGAACAATTTTGTAAATATCTTTTCTCTATTTAAAACTGGAATACCTATACCTGTATCGGTTATGATAATCTTGATTGTTTTTGAATTTTTAAGAATTTGTAAATTTACCCTCCCTTTTTCTGGTGTATATTTTATAGCATTAGACAATAAATTATTAAAAATAATACTTGTTAATTTTTTATCTAATTTTATTTTCTTAATATTTTTATCATACTTTTTTGTAAATTTTATTTTCTTCTCTCTTATTAAAGGTTTAATTTCTTCTATTGATTCATCCGATATTTTAGTTATATCAAACAATTTAGGTTCTATAACAAAAGTTCCTGTATCCAAACGAGAAACATTTAAAAGAGAGTCTACAAGCTCTACCATTCTGCCATTACCTTCTGCGACTTTTCCTAAATATTTTTTTTGTTTCTTATTTAATTTTCCAGAATCACCTGATAAAAGCATTTCTGTATACCAATTGATTATAGATAATGGTGTTCTTAACTGATGAGAAGCCAACGAAACAAACTCTGTTTTTGCCCTATCAATCTCTCTTTCTTTTGTAACATCTCTAAAAACAACTATACAACCAACTACTTTACCTTGCTTATCTTTTAGTGGCGCTGAACTATCCGCTACGGGCACTTCTTTTTTATCGCCACGTATTAAAACTGTATGATTAGACATTTCTTGAATTTCTCCAGTTTTAAAGGCATTTTTAACAAACTTATCATTAATTTTTCTACTATCTTCAAAAATAAACTTTAATTTTTCATAATATTTTTTACCAATCAATTCTTTTTTATTATAGCCAGAAATTTTTACAGTAACATCATTACAAAGTACTATCTTCAGATTTTCATCAATAACAAAAACTGCATCACCAATACTTTGAATAATTTTATTTGTTTTATCTCGCTCCTGTAAAGCTTTTTCTTTTTCTTCCTCAACATCTTCCAATATATTTAAAATGGCTTTTTGTTGATCTCTCATATCTTTTTCATCCAATATTATTTTTTCTGTTTGCTTTTTAACTTTTTCGTCAACCTCTTTTCGACTTTTTTTAATTTCAGCAATCATTTCACTAAAAAATCTTGATAAATCAGAAACTTCGTCATTGCCTTTTATATCAACTTTGTAGTCTAAATTTTCCTTATCAATTTCTCCAACTTCTTTTTTTAATTTTTCAATAGGTTTACTAATAAATAGTGAAATTTTATTCGCAAAAAAATAAAAACTTACAACAAATAAAAATAATAAAACTGCAAAAACAGATAACAGTTTATACACACTAGAAAGAAAATCACTTCTATCCACCTTAACCACTACCCCTAGTCCTAATTCATCTAGATAGGAAGTAAAGGCAGTAACTTTTTCCCCTCGATAATCTAAAATATTATCCATTTTTTTTTCTTGGCCTTTTAATGCCCCCCTCATCGGATAAGCAATTTTATCATCATCTTTTTTTAAAAAAATAATAGCATCTTCTTCAAAACGCCTTTCAAACAAAAAATCAATATTGCCATCATCATCATACAAACCCAATAAAACCTCACCAGTTTGACCCAAATCATTTCTTGGCTTTACTATTTCTTCAACTTTATTTAAATTTGCCTCTATTAGAATAACACCCAATAATCTACCATCTAAAATAAAAGGGCCAGAACCAACGGCTATATATTCTCCGTTTTTTTTAATAAAATAAATTCCCTCTTTTTGCTTACCTTCTAAATAATACTTTTTATTTTTAACATTATTTTCGATTAAATTATTGTCTGTTGAAGCAATAATTTCTCCTTTATTATCAACAAGACTAATTACTCGGAATTCCTCGATTGCGTCTCGAGTATTTTTAATATTAAAAATTATTTCGGATAATAAAAACTCATTTTTATTTAATTCATATTCTTCTACTGTTCTAATTAAACCTATTTTATTTGTTACCACCTTAATTCTTTCTAAATTTTGTTCAAAATATGTTTTAAGATGTTTTGTGTAAGAGGACGAAATAAAATCTAAATATTCTAAATTCTCTTTTTTATTAATAAAAAATAACAAAAAGCTCATCACCGTTCCGATAATGACTGTATAAATCAAAAATTGCAATAAAAAAGATAATGCTATTTTATTTTTTATTTTCATTCTTTTTAATATTTTTAAATTTTTTATTTTCTTTTTTAAGTTCTAACATTTTGAGCTCTCTTCCTATCAAAACCTTATTTATCTCTTTTAATTCACTAGTTCTTTCTTCAACCTTTTTCTTTATCTGTTCTCTATTTTTTCTAATATTTAGAACCATTTTATTAAAAGAATTCGCCAATACATTAAATTCTTTTGTTGAATTATTTTCTTCAATTTTTACGGAATAATCACCTTTGCTTATTTTAAAGGCTGAATCGCTTATTATTTTAAGTGGCCTTAAACTACGTGTCAATAAAAATAATATCAGTAAATTAGCCATTACAGCGGCAATGGCCACAAAAAAAACCAACACATAGGAAAGACTGAGTGCTGGTTTGAAAAAATCAGCAGTTTCTTTTTCCAAAACTAAATAAAAAGGATACTGCCCAACTTTTCCTATAGTTAATATTTTTTTATCTTTATTTAAATCATACAGCTCTACACCCTCAACAAAAAACATACTATTTTGCAATAAATCATAACTTAAGGATTCAATTTCCAATCCTGTAAAACTTCTTTCCTCTTTAATTTCAAGTATCTTTTCAGAATTAATCACCCCTAAACTTTTGTAAATTGAATCTTTTTTATTAGTATACACAATGATGCCGTCTTCATTAGCAAAAAAGAAATTAAATTTTTTTCCTAACGTATCTTCAAAAATAAATGGTTCGTTTATCAAATTAGGGGTTGTTTTAATTACTAATACGCCCACATTGTCGCCCTCAGCTGATTTTATAGGACTTGAAAAATAATAACCTAGCTCTTTGCTCGTAACACCCAGAGCAACATCCACGCAAGTTTTACCACTAAAAATAGCATCTTTGAAATATTTTCTAAAGCTATAATTATTGCCAACAAATGTTTTGTCAGTAGAAACTAAAGTATTTCCTTTTGAGTCTAGAATATAGATAGATAGAAAAGAAGGATGCAAATTATAATTATTTAAAAAATCTAAAATTTCTTTATCTTGCAAATCTCTATTTTCTTTTTCTAAAAAATCTATCAATTTAGGACGATTAGCAATAGTTTTTACAGTCGAATTCATGAGTTCAAAAGTCTGCGCTATTTGTTTTATTATTCCTGTATTAATTTCGATAAGATTATCTTTCTTTTCTTGAACAAATATTTTATTTGCGTAATTAAAAACAAACAGGTTGGCCAAAAAACCAAAGAAAAAAATTATTGCAGTAACTAAAATTATTAATTTAAGCTTTAAGGACATAAGTAAACTATTTTTTTATCTTTTTTAATTTTTGTTTTAAATCCAACATTTTAAGTTCTCTACCAACCATAAACTTATTTAGCTTTTTTAAATCTTCTATTTTTTCCCGTAGTTTAATTTCATATTCTTTATTTTTACTTACATCTTTATCCACACCGCGATAACCAACAAATTTTTTATTATCATCAAATACAGGAACGCCATTTGTTAAAAGATAGACCCTTTTTCCACTTTTAGTTATATTTTCATTTTCCAAATCTTTAATTATCTTTTTATTATCAATAATATGAGTAAACTTTTTTAAAACTTCTTTTTTACCATCCTCAGACATAAATTCAAAAGGCTCTTTACCTAAAAGTTCTTTAGGCTTATATCCTAATATTTTTTCCACTTTACCAGAAACATAAACATATTTACCCTTGTCATCTGTTTCCCACACCCAATCCCCACTACTAAAAACAATGTCTTTAAAACGTTTTTGAATTTGATTTAATTTTTCTTCTGATTCTTTTTTCTCAGTAGTATCTTTAATAACGGTCAAAATTTGTATAACTTTTTTATTTTTATCAAAAATAGGTATTTTTTGAGTTGAAGTAAAAATCTTTTTATTTTTAATTAAACTGATTTCTTCTGTGATTAATTTCTTTTTATTTTTAAAAACTTGTTGGTATTCTCTTTTAACTTTCTTTTCTAAAAAAGGAAAAAATTCAAACAAACTTTTCCCTAATGCGTTATTTTTAATACCAAAATTTTTAATATAATTCTTAAAACTATTATTTATTAAAAGAATTCTATAATCTTTATCAATTACAGTAATAAAATCACTAAGATTATTAATAACAGTAAGACAAGTCTCACAA
>Ga0075122_10001733_pt1 | contig 15013 bp, 19 predicted proteins | sample AntAceMetag02UKB_FD_69790 | JGI IMG/M metagenome (GOLD analysis project Ga0075122, IMG submission 69790) | Saline lake microbial communities from Ace Lake, Antarctica - Antarctic Ace Lake Metagenome 02UKB | ecosystem: Environmental > Aquatic > Non-marine Saline and Alkaline > Saline | place... | reverse complement strand
ATAAAAAAACAGAAAGAGTAAGAGGGGCTCTTTCTGTTAGTTAAGTAAGATAACGCAAGTCGACAGAAGATTAAAATTAAACTTCATACTCGCCATAATCGGCACAAGCGAAACAGGTGAGTTCAGGCGAATCTCCAGTTTTGTTTTTGGAGGCGCTTTGTATCGCTTCGTCCAAACGCGCTTGAATATCCTTATCGGAAGCGCTTGGATCATGATGTGTTAGCCCGAGACAAAAAATTTGCGCAGCTATTGCAGTTTTTACGCAGTAGTCGGGCGTGCCATGACCGAATCCGGCAGTTTGTTCGTCGTAACGTTCACGAGAATATTGGCAATCCTGTATTAACAGGTCAGCACCCCGTAAATGGTAAAGCAAATCGTTTGGCTGACCGTCCGTATTTTCATGGTCAGTCAGTAAAACAAAGACTTTGCCAGTGGGTTTTTCCTCGAATCGGTACGATACTGTATATTCAGGATGAGTTGTTTTAAACATCCTGACAATCAGACATTCTCCAATCGGAAAACGTTCCTTTCCGAAAGAAATTTGTTTACCGTCAGCCAAAGCCTTTTCGTAAACATGGTGAAGTATCAGGCTGTGACCGCCTTCCGGATGAATAGCGAGCACTTGAGTGCCGATATTTTCCAGAGGCTTGCAAGTGAAGCGATGTCTGACATTGGCATAGTTTACTGGGAAAAGAGGCGCCTTCATTATATCGGCGAAAACTTCGTTGGGTCCGATATTATGCTCTTTCGGTCCCCAAATAGTCATTTTTGCCGAAGGGATAAAAGTGTGTGGTGCCAGAAGTAAACCCTGGGTGTGATCGTGATGCCAATGCGTGAACAGAAGCCAGATATCCATAACGCCCTCTTTGAGGAGGTCATTGGAAAGTGGCATAAATCCTGAACCCGCATCCACTACCAGAGCTGTTTTTTCCGGTAAACATTGTGAAGAGATCCTGAGAGAGGTGGTATTTCCACCAAATTTAACTGAATCTCTCCGGGCGATTGGTACTGAGCCTCTAGTACCGTAAGTTTTGACTTCCATTTTATCATTTCCCTTCTTCCTGTCTGTCTGCGTTCCTTTAGCTAGTTCAACAGAAGATCCCCTCTTACGTAGAAGAATATAACAAAAAGAACTAGTTTTGTCAATAATTAAGGTTTTTATAAAAATAAAACTAAGACCTATTTTTTTTATTAAAATTATTGACAATAGCTTAATAATGCATTAAGATTAGGTTAGAAACATATGAAATATGTATGTAAAATAATAGGAAATACCTAAAAAATCCCTAACCCACAGACTGGTTTTCCGCCAGTTTGTTTTTTTTAAAATATTAAGAATATATGAAAATATTTAGCGAAAAAATATGGAGAAGACACACCAATCCGTTGAGTGGCTGGACTCGTGTTCTTGCGTTTTTTTTGATTCCAATACCAATATGGTATCAAAATTGGTACTGCTTAGTAATATTGTTAATATTCTTTGCCATTAATCCTGTGTTATTTCCTGAGCCCAAGAGTAAAAATAATTGGATGAGTAAATCAATTTTAGGAGAGGAGCTTTGGACAAAAAAAGGTGTTATTCAAAAAGACTTTCCTACAGTTTTGAACCTGTTTAATGGATTCTTCTTTTTTATTATGATTTATGTTGCATTTAATAATATCTTTCAAGCTACATTTTTTTCTACTGTTCTGTCTAGTGTTTTTAAGCTTTGGTATCTAGACCGGATGGTGCTTTATTATGAAAAGAATAAATAAAAAATAACTAAACCTTTAGATAGGTTGACGCCAGTTTGTTTTATTTTAAAATACTATGGCAAGAACAACTTCAAAGGTTTCTACTCCTGAAACCGACAAATTAATAAAAGAATTAAATTCTTCAATAAAAAAGCTAAATAAAAATGTTAAAAAATTAAATAGCTCCACTGGTCTTTTTAGTGTTGTTATTATAGGAATTAGTTTTGTAATGTTTTCTATTGCGGTTTCGCAGTTTATTAGCGAAGTAACAGAGGCAAGTAGTACTGCAGTTGCGATTGTCGTGGTTGCAATTATAGCTATAACCACAGCTTTGGTAGTTTGGCTTGTTAAAATTTTAAACAATAAGAACACATAACTAAATTCTAAACTAGTTTCCGCCGGTTTGTTTTATTTTAAAATAGTAATCAATGGAAAACAAAGAAAAAATTAAGAGTTCAGTTGATTATAAAATATTAATTATATTAGGGAATAGTTATTATAAAATTGGAACGATTGTAATAAAAACTCACAAAGGAGATATTTTCTATACTCCATCAAATAATTATACTGAGAGCCCAATTACATTAGAAAAAAAAGAATTTGAACATATATCTTGGCATATAACTGGGCAAACCCACATTAAAAGAAAAAGAGACGTTGGAAAATATGAAATTATACAAAAAGAAAGTGAGAGACAAAAAATATCTGAAATTGGTTTTCAGGAAATGATTGTAGATACGATTAAAGATTTTAAATTACTCCCCGTATATCAAAAAAAAGTTATTCCGCTAGATGTAGTTTTTAATGTTGGCGATTACAGAGAGCAGGTTTGCTTTAAATTTTCTATCGTATCTGGCAGATTAATGGTTGCTCAACACTATGGTCAAAAGGTATCTATTAAACGGGTAAATATTAATGATACTAACGATGGAATAGCAGTATTACAAAGAGCCCTGGGGTGGCATTCGGGAAATTCAGATATGATGTTGCAATATTCTTTAAAAAAAAGCAATGAAAAGATAAGAACAAATAGAAAAATATTTATACCTCACGACATGAAAATAACAAAGAAAAATATAAAGTTGTAATAAATAATATAAATATAAAAATTAATATTAAAATTTATGAATACTATAATGGCTAAGTTATCATCATACAATCTTTTTAACTATTTATTACCGGGAATAATTTTTGTTGTCATATTAGGTAATATAACACCATATTCATTTATCCAGGAAGATATTATTGTGGGTGCATTTATTTATTATTTTATTGGTTTGGTAATTAGTAGATTTGGTTCGTTAGTGGTAGAGCCAATTATAAAAAAAGTTTTATGTATAAAATTTGCCGAATATAAAGATTTTGTACACGCCTCTAAGAAAGACTCCAAGATTGATATATTTTCAGAAGTAAATAATATGTATAGAACATTTTCTTCCATGTTTGTTTTACTTTTATTAATTAAAATTTATCAAATTTTTAGTCTCGATATTTTGTGGTTAAATAGCAATAAACTTTATATATTGCTAACGGTTCTTCTAATTATGTTTTTATGCTCTTACAAAAAACAAACTAGTTATATTACGAAGAGGATAAAGGCAAATAATTTATAAAAATATATGAAAAAACAGGTTATATTTAATGTAGGAGGGGCGTTATCGTCATATTTAGAATTCGACAATAATAAAGTAATTGTTGATTTAGGTAAAAACGATGATTTTAATCCCGTTGAAGATTTTTTGTTGCCGTTAGCACAAAAAAAATTTGAAAATAGTTCATTAGATAATAGCCGCTATTATGTGGATCAAGTTTTTTTAAGTCATTTAGACGGTGACCACATATCTACAATTGATGAATTTGATAAATATTTTCACCCAAGATATCTCACAGCTCCATGCGAACACCCGAGACAAAATAATATTTTTAATATTATTAGATCTCTTATTGTCAAGGATACTGATTATTACGCAAAGAAAGTTTTAAAATTAATGAAGAAACGTGTTCCAGGGCATGGCACAGGAAGCGATGAGGATAATAGCAAGCCTTTAGTCGTGTGTCATAGCTGTGAAAATAATATAAAGTTATACCATATTCCAGGCAGTATATGCGGTAATGATGAATCTCTTAAAATTAATTGTTCTAATAATACGAGCCTTGTCCTTTATATTGAAATTAATGGTCATAGTATATTTATGCCTGGCGATATAATGATAGGGGGAATGGAATATTTGTTAAAAAATAATACAGAATTATCAACAATTTTAAAAAATTATGGCGTTGATTTTTTAGTTGTACCTCATCACGGATTGTCGACATCATTTCCTGAGATTTTATTTCAAACAATGAAAAATAAAAAAACAAAAAGATTAAATATTATATCTGAAAAAATTAGACGAGATAAATCCGACGAACCAAGATCTTTGGTTGATAGTAGATATTACGGAGACACACATTGTATGTGCAATAATAATTTAGATTCTCAAGGAGGAATAAAAACATCGGGTGGGCACATTGTAATTGATTATAGCGGTAGTATTCCCTTGGTGAAGATTATAGATACAAAGAATAAAGAAGAGCTAATCAAGGAATTTTTATAAACATTTTATATGAATAAAATAGAAGATATTTTAGAAAAATTATTAGAAGATTCTGGTTGTTATGATGAAGATAAAATTAAAGAAAGAATGAAGAGCTGGCCTGGAAGACACTCAAGACGTAATGCTTTATATAATATAGGTTTAAAAAGTGGGTGCTTTGATGAAAACCAAATTAGCATTATTGAAGCTTGGAATATTTTTAATGGATATTTTAAAAATCAATCTGATTTTGAGTTTTTTATTAATAAGTTAAATCAACAAGATAAAGAAAGATTTTTAGACCTTGCACATTTTTATTATTGTTGGTGCAAGGATCCTGAATTGTACGCCGTTTTAGATGAAAGCTTTAAATTAATTATAATGACTTCAATTATTGAAGCATTGATGTCTGGTTACGATTTTAAAGAATTTTACGACTGGTTTTGTTCGGATTGCCCCAAGAGTCTAATAGAGAAATCGGAAAAAATTAGCGATTCTAAAAAACGAATAAAAATTTTATGGGATGAATATAAAAAAAATCATGGAGCTATAAAGAAAGTAAAAGAATTTTTCAATTCCCATGTTAGCAAAAGTAATCAAGATTTATTAATTGATGGGTTTAAAAGTCTTGATAAAAAACCAGTTAATTTTAATCAAATTGTTGGTTTTTTATATAAAATGAGGAGTGATTTTGTTCATAATGCTGGCGTGGTTATGTTAGCAGAGGATGGGAGCAGCTTAGGGCATATTATAGACGGGAAACCGTTATCAATAAAAATTATTATTGGGAGAATTTTAATAATTTTTGAACAAGGATTTATTGAATATTTTAAAAAATTATAGCCAAAATATATTGTGAATTCCGTCTATTTGACCCCGTAGAACGGGGTATACTTTTTCTCTTTTGATAAGATTATAATTATAGTATTTGACTTTTTTCTCTGTTTATGATATGGTTTAACTCGTGAAATAAAATTCATCATCTAAAACAAATAGATGCTCTTACCTTTGGGTGAGGCATTTTTATTTACCTATCAGTTATTATATAAATAATTATTATGGATATAAGAAATATTGCTATTATTGCCCATGTTGACCATGGCAAAACAACCTTAACTGACGCTTTAATGCATCAAACCCATATGGCTAACGACGATGTTAGTATGGATTCTGATGCTTTAGAAAAGGAGCGGGGGATTACGATTTATTCAAAAAATACTTCTCTTATATATAAGGAGACGAAGATTAATATTGTTGATACTCCGGGGCATGCGGATTTTAGCTCGGAAGTTGAGCGGATTTTGCGGTCAATTGATTCGGTTTTGTTATTGGTGGACGCGCAGGAAGGGCCTATGCCACAGACAAAATTCGTTTTAAAAAAATCATTAGAGCTTAATTTAAAGCCGATTGTGGTTATTAATAAGATTGATAAGCCGGCGGCCAGACCGAATGAAGTTCATAACATGATTTTTGATTTATTTATGGAGTTAGGCGCGACTGATGAACAGCTTGATTTTGCCACTATTTATGCCGCTTCAAAACAGGGGATAGCTAAGAATAATTTAGAGGACGAGTCTAAAGATTTAACTCCGTTGCTTGAGTTAATATTGGAAAAAGTTAAACCAGCGTCAAGCGCTACTGAAAGCGCTAAGTCTCTAAGAATGCAGCCTTTTAATTTGGCTTATGATAATTATGTCGGCCGGATGGCTATTTGCCGAATATATGAGGGAAAAGTTAAGAAAGGAATGAATGTTATTATAAAAACTAGCGCTGATAAAAACCGGAACGGTAAAATTACTGATTTATATACTTTCCACGGCCTAAGCCGGAAAGAAGTTGATCAAGCCGAAGCTGGCGATATTGTTATGATTGCCGGTTTGCCTGATATCTATATCGGCGAAACTATTTGTGAGGATAAGGACGAGAAGATGTTGCCGGCGATTAAAATTGACGAACCGACAATTTCGGTTGATTTAATGGTTAATAATTCTCCCTTAGCCGGTAAAGAGGGGAAACATGTAACCAGCAGTAAGATAAAAGAAAGATTAGAAAAAGAATTAGAGGTTAATGTTGGTTTAAAAATTGATTTTAATAATATTAAAGGCCATTATAAAATTTACGGCCGGGGAGAGTTGCATTTGGCGATTCTTTTAGAAAATATGCGCCGGGAAAATTTTGAGATGCAGGTTTCCCAGCCCAAGGTAATTATTAAGGAAGCCGACGGCGTTAAGCAAGAGCCGTTTGAGGAAGTTATTGTTGATGTTCCTAAAGAAATGGCCGGAATAGTAATTGAAAAATTATCTAAGCGCAAGGGAAGAATGATTGACATGAAAGCTGAGCAGAACCACCAAAGATTAACTTTTGAAATTCCTACCCGCGGAGTGCTCGGGTTTAGGGGAAATTTTATCGTTGATACCCGGGGAGAAGGAATATTAACTAGCCGAGTAGTCGGTTTTAAGGATTATGCCGGCGAAATCGCTAAACACGAATTAGGATCAATGGTTTCTATGGAAACCGGCAAGGCCCTGGCTTACGCCTTATGGAATTTAGAGGAAAGAGGCAGTATTTATATTCATCCTAACACAGAAGTTTATAGTGGGATGGTTATCGGCGACGTGGCTAAGGGAAACGATATGTGGGTTAATCCGATTAAGGGTAAAAATCTTACTAATGTTAGATCTTCCGGTAATGACGACGCTATTGTTTTAACCGCGCCGTTGGAAGTAACCCTAGAAAGAGGTTTAGAAATTATGAAAGGTGATGAATTTTTAGAAATTACGCCAAAAAGTATTAGATTAAGAAAAGAATATTTAACGCAAACAGCCAAAGCTAAAGAAGTAAAAGGGCTAATATAATATATGACATTCAAAGAATTGGGCTTAAGCCCGGAAATAATAAAAAGTCTTGATGATTTAAAATTTATAAAGCCTTATCCTATCCAGGAAAAGGTTATTCCGTTTTTATTGAAATCAAAAAAAGATTTAATCGCTTTAGCGCAGACCGGAACAGGCAAGACGGCGGCTTTTGGTTTGCCGATTTTAAACCAGATAACTTCGACTCCGCTCTCCTCAGCAAAATTCGGGGCAGGCAGGACTGGCAAGAAGGATTTAGAGGCAATAATTATTTGCCCGACCAGAGAATTATGCTTGCAGATTTCTGAGGATATAACTAAATTTGCTAAATATAAGAAAGTTGCGATTACCGCGGTTTACGGCGGAGCCAGGATTGATTTACAAATTAAGTCTTTAAAACAAGGGACTAATATTGTAGTAGGCACGCCAGGACGCGTGCATGATTTAATTAGAAGAAAAGTTTTAAAATTACAGTCAATTAAGTGGCTGGTTTTGGATGAGGCGGACGAGATGCTGGATATGGGCTTTAAAGATGATTTAGACGCTATTTTAACGGAAACTCCGGAAACAAGGCAGACTCTGCTTTTCTCGGCGACTATGTATAAGAGCGTTCACTCTATTGCTAAGAAATATATGAAAGACGCTGAAGAAATAAGCGTTGGCGAGAAAAATATCGGCGCGGATAAAGTATCCCATGAATATTATGTCGTCCAAGCCAGGGATCGTTTCGCGGCTTTACAGCGAATTTTAGATTATTTACCCGGAGTTTACGGTATTCTTTTTTGCCGGACCAGGCGGGAAACGCAAGAAGTGGCGGATAAATTAAAGCAGTCTTCTTATGACGCCGAAGCTCTGCATGGTGATATCTCCCAGGGTATGCGGACAAAAATAATGGACAGATTTAAGAAAAAGAATATTCGTTTATTAGTGGCGACTGATGTAGCGGCTCGAGGGATAGACGTTAATGATTTAACGCATGTTATAAATTATAATCTTCCTGACAAAAATGAAATCTATACGCATCGGAGCGGACGGACAGGCCGGGCTGAAAAAAGCGGAGTAGCGATTACTATTCTTAGTTCGAGAGAAGTTGGAGTAATAAAAAGTTTAGAGGATATTGTTGGTAAAAAATTTGAGTATAAAAAAGTTCCCAGTGGGGAAGAAGTTTGCAAAAAGCAGGTTGATAATTTTATAAAAAATTTATCCGAGGTTAATATAGAAAAAATTGGGCATAAAGAGTATTTTTTAGAAATTTCCGATAAGCTAAAGAAAATGCCTAAAGACGATTTAGTAAAGCTTTTTATTAACCATAAATTTAATCATCTTATAGCTGATTGTAATAATGCCTGCGATTTAAACGCGAGCGCTAATGCTAAGCCGGCTGGCAAGAGATTAGAGAGCGGAAATAGTATTAATTTTAAAATTAATTTTGGCAAAAATCATAAATTTGATGTTAAGGATCTTTTTGCCTTAATAAATAAAAATAAAAAATTAAAAGGAGTTGATATCGGCCGAATAAATTTAATGCCGGAGTATTCTATTTTTTCAGTTGATAAAAGGCGCGCTGATGAGGTAATGAAAAACTTGCAAGGCGCAGATTTTCGTGGTAAAAAGATTCATATAAGTAAAAGCACTGAAGTAATGAGCCCGGGTTATCAGGGCGGAAATAGGCGAGGAAATAAAACTAATAGAAATTTTAAAGGTAGAGCTAAGGGTAATTTTAAGAGGAGTAGAAATAATTTTAGACGATCAAAATAATATATAAATTAAAAAATAGAAAAGCACCTTAAAACCAACATTCAATCACAACAGGGAGAATTATGACATCATCTTTACCTTTTTCTTTTTTGGACATCAGCGAGCTAACACCGGAAATAGTAAGAAATCATTTGATTTTAATAGCTTTTCAGATGCTAAAAACACGTACTCCGAATGGAGCAGCTGAAGTTGAATTTGGTAACATATCATGGATGGTTTATGTCAAAACCGATTTTGTTGTTTCTTCTATTAGTTCGCTTTTATCCGGTACTTTATTTAAAGGGGAAGGAGGAATAAAAGAAGGGGAAAATAATCTTTTATCTCCTTTTAAAGCAAGTTTTTTACTTGACCCCGGGAGAATGGGGCGTGGTTTATTAGATGTTAGTATGGATAACCCGGATCAGTTTTTAGATTTTTGCAAAAGAAATTACGGCTGGTTTCCTGTAATGTTGTCTGAATAAAAAACGCAAATAAGTTTTATTAAATAAGCCACTTTTAAAAAAGGTGGCTTTTATTTATCCTTTTGAAATAAGGCTTTTAATTGGGGGGGGATTGACAATATATAGATTATATGCTATTATAGTATAATTATCTAAAATATTATATTAATAAAAAAAATGAAAAAACATTATAAATACAAAGAAATATTGAAGATTGGTAAAATTTTATTTCAGGTTTTAGTATTAGCTAATTATATTTGTCTTATGGTATTTCCGCAGTATGCGTTGGCAACGACTATTCAGCCAAAGCAGACTTATTATCTTCCTGATAGTGAATTAAAAATTCCGTTAGAAGAAAAATATGTAGTTGTAACCGCTTACTCTAGTACAGTTGACCAAACTGATAGTACTCCCTTTATTACCGCTAACGGAGCGCGAGTAGGCTGGGGATTGGTGGCCGCTAATTTTTTACCTTTTAATAGCCGGGTTAGTTTTCCCGAATATTTTGGTGATCAGATATTTGTTGTTAAGGACAGGACTAATCTTCGTTTTAGTGATCGGATAGATATTTGGTTTCCGACCAGAGAAGAAGCATTAGAGTTTGGCAAAAGAAGTCTAAAGGTAGAAATTTGGAAATAATAGTTATTTATAATATAAAATAAGCCGTTTAATTCCGGGGATGTTGTGCCTGGTCGAAAATAATGCTTTTATTGGAAAGGCAACTGAAGTTCAATAAAATAAGTTTAAATATAGCAACAAAAAAATCCGCTAAAATAGCGGATTTTTTTGTGATTGTTATAGAAAAGTATTAAGCTTTCTTAACTTTATCAGCTGCTTGACCCTTTGGTGTATCCATTACATCAAATTCAACTTTATCGCCTTCCTGTAGAGCGTCGAATTCAACGCCTTCTAGGCTATTAGCGTGGAAGAATAAATCATTTCCACCCTCATCTTGAGCGATAAAACCAAAGTTTTTGTCAGTTAGCTTTTTGATTGTTCCTGTCATGGTTTTTTTTGATTAAATTAAAACGGACCTCTAATATAAATAGAAATCCGACGTTATTTCTATATAATGATATTAGCTTAAATCCTGATATCAGTATAGCAAAAAGGTTATTATTTGTCAAGGACTGAACGATTAATAAGACAAAAGGGGCTATTTATGCTATTTTTATTATTTTATATTCAACTTCCTTTTCCTTTAGCTGCACTTTTACTTTATCACCGACTTTGCGTCCTATTAGCGTTGAGCCAAGAGGGGAGTTATGGGAAATTATATTTCTTTTAGGATTTGTTTCGGCTGATCCAAGTATTAAATATTCTTTTTGCTCTCCATTAACTTCCACTATTACTTTATGATTTAGCTGGACTGTGTTTGTATCTTTAGGCGCTTTAATAATATTTGCCTGCTTTAAATGATCCTCTATATCAAGGATTCTTTGGTTAATACTGCGCAGGCGCCCCTTAGCCATTTGATAGCCGGCGTTTTCCGAAAAGTCGCCCATTTCCGCTAAGCGTTTTACTTCGGCCGCGGCAGAGGGATGATTTTTTTTAAGCCTAGCTAACTTTTTTTGAAGCTCATTGAATTTTGCCTCGGTAATGTTAGCGTCTGGCTTTAGATGGGCGTATTTGCCTAATTTTCTTTTTGGTGTCTGCATTTAATCATTATAGTAATTTTTGCGCCTTTTAGCAATCTTTAAAAAATAAAAACACCTTCCTGTGGACAGAAAAGTGTTGGTTGTATTGGATATTATAAAAGAGCTAGCAGAAGTTAGTAGCTCTTTTTTGTTGCTCATATTTGCCTTAGGTATGCTTAGGGACTTTAGCTGTAAGATATTCTGCTGACTCCCGGATACCAGCTATAAGCAGGTATGTTCCTGCGAGAAGAGGAGTTAGTGCGAGCCATGCGATTAGGTTGATTTTTTGCTGGTAATAAATTGCCCAGTAAATGAGCATAACGCTAGCCATAATACCAAAGGGAAAGAATAACATTCGGATAGTCACTTTTAATCGGTGCCCACATTGGGTTGTTAAAGACATCCCCAGAACAAAGGAGATAAAGCTTATTTCCAGAAGACAGAGAATAATATTAAAATCTATGGTTTTGCCTATGGCTATTAGCATAATTATAAACCAATAATTTATTAAAATTATAAACTGGGCTGTAATTAAAAGAAGCACAGTAAAAATTTCACGATTCTCTTCTTGTTTGGTTGGATTTTCATTCGGTTTAAGCAGGAAGAATCCGCTTAGAAGAACGATGATTGCCAGAGTGATACTGGTCAGATAAGAAAATATATCTTGCATGGCAGACAAGATAGTTAGGACTTGGGCTAAAATAATATCCATAATTCACCTCTCTTGTGGGAAATGTTATTTTGAAGGTGCATTTTAGTTTATGACTAATACTATAATAATTATTAATATTTGTCAACCTTAGCGCTTCATAATTAATTATGTTATAATATAATTGATTATTTTTTAATAATATGGAATACAAATCTAGCAATAAATATTACCGCTTATTGGTATTCACGGTTGGTATAATCGCCACTCTGGCTTATCGGATTATAATTATTTTAAATTATTATAGTAGTTTTTTAGTATCCATATCTTGGTATATCGGTACAATTGGCTTTATTTGGTATTTTGCGCATCGCTACCGGGTGCAGGACTATCGCAGTGATATTATCCTCAAAAGGGAGTTAGTAAAAAAGGTAAGTGAGAATAAACTTAGCCCGGATGACCGTGAGGCCTTGCTGTATATTTTAAAGAGTACTGGCTCAAGCAAGGCTGAATGGAATTCTATTATGATTTTTACTCTTTCAGGCATAGCTCTAGTTTATGCGGTTGTGGTTGATATAATGAGGTTATTTGATTAATATAATATCATTTTTTCGCCAATCCAAAGTGAACGTTTAGCAAACGTTCATTTTTTGAAAGAAAAAGTTATTGCTTGCGTATTATTTAATGTATAGTATATACATGATAAATAACCAAAATTTTAATAAAAAAATTGACTCTGAATTAGTCGTCTTGACCTTAGCTGATCAGGATAATTTTTTGTATTTAACAAAAAGATATGAAAATAGGCTTCTAAGGTATATAAAACGAATTTCCGGTTTTAATCAGGAAGAAGCAGAAGATATTTTGCAGGATACGTTTATAAAAGTTTACCAAAATTTAAATAATTTTGATGATAGTTTAAAATTTTCTTCTTGGATATATCGAATTACCCATAATCAGGTTATTAGCCATCACCGCAAAATTAAGGCCCGACCAGAATATTATTCCGGGCAGTTAAATGAAGAAATTTTACATAATTTAGCCTCTGATTTAGATATTGCCAAAGAGGTGGATAAACAATATTTACATCAGAATATAAATAAAATTTTAGCTAATTTAGATTTTAAATATCGGGAAATATTGGTTTTACGATTTTTAGAAGAGCGAGGTTATAAGGAAATATCGGATATTTTAAAAAAACCAGCCGGCACAGTAGCTACTTTATTAAATCGGGCTAAGAAGCGTTTTACAGATGAATTAATAAGACAAAATATTAATTTTTAATAATATGAGTAAGAATTTAAGCCAATCAGTACAAGAAATAATAAAAGATAAAAAAATTGAACCCAGGCCAAAATGGGAATTTAAGTTTAAGGAATACACGGTTTGGCTGGGAGCTTTTTCCTTTGCGATAATCGGCGGTTTGGCTATGGCCGTAATTATTTATATGCTTAAAAATAATGATTGGGACTTGTCTAAACAGGCCAGCCATAGTTTTTTGGGCTTTATTTTTATAACTTTACCATATTTTTGGATATTGCTTTTAGTTTTATTTAGCCTGTTTACTTATTATAATTTTGAACATACTAAGCGCGGTTATCGTTATGGCCTAAGTTATATTTTATTAGGGATTATTTTAATAAGTTTATTTTTGGGAATAGTTTTTTATAATATTGGCTTAGGCCGGGTTATGGATAATATTTTTTTCAACCGAATGCCGTTTTATGAAAAAATAATGTCTCATCGGCAAAATATTTGGCTAAAACCAAATCAGGGATTATTAGCCGGAAAAATTATTTCTGAAGTTATTAATGATGAATTTGAACTATCTGGTTTAGATAGAAAAATTTGGCTAATAAGAAAATCAAAAGCTTTTGTTTCTCCTATTATTATTTTAAAGCTGGGGGAGCCGATTAAGATTATTGGCGAGCAGATTGATAATAATATATTTCAGGCTAAGGAAATTAGGCCATTACTGGGTCCAAGACATCCGAGTTTACCAAGACCGGGGATGAGAATGTTTTTTCAGGATGAAAGATAATTTTTTATTTTGCGTATAATAAGATAGAGGGTACCTAAAATTAATTATTAACAACAAATTTAAAATTATGACAAAAAACAAAATGATTATTGGCGCCGCCGCTTTAACCGCTATAATTGCGGTGGCTGGTGTTGCCGCTAATTCTTACGCCTCTAATAGAGGAGAGTTCGGGGAAAATTTTAAAGGTAATATTTCAGCCGAAGATTTAGATGCTAGGAGAGAAACCATGCAGGTTAAGCGTACAGCTATGGATGAAATATTTACTAATAACGATTATGAGGCTTGGAAAACTCTAATGGAGGAAAAAGTATCTGAAGTTAGGGCTAGAGCAGACGCTATGGCCGCTGAGATAACTGAAGAAAATTTTTCTAAATTATCCGAAGTTCATAAACTAATGCAAGACGGTAATTATGAAGAAGCTGGGCAGTTAAGAGAGGAATTAGGTTTTGGCCGCGGTATGGGAAAAATGGGTCCTAAATCCGGCGGTCGTCCTATGAATTTAGGAAAATAATTTAATTAAGAATCGCTAAAAAAATAGTCCTGAATATTTGGGACTATTTTTTTATTTAAGTAGATGTTCTTTATGTAAAGTTTTTTTTCTGTTATACTAAAAATAGTTTATAAGTTAATAACTAAAAAAATATGACTAAATTGAATGAAGTTTATAAATGTGAGGTTTGCGGAAATATTACTGAAGTACTTCATACCGGAGTAGGGGAGCTGGTTTGTTGTGGTCAGCCTATGAAGTTAATGGTCGCCAAGACAGAAGACGAAGGTCAGGAAAAACATCTTCCGGTCATTAAAGAATTGCCGGCTGATGTCTGCCGAGGCAAAGACGGAGTCATGATTAGCGTGGGCGAGGTTGAACATCCGATGGAAGAGGCTCATTATATTGAATGGATTGAGATTATTGCTGAAGACGGCAAGCGGGGTAAAAGATTTTTAGAGCCTGGCGATAAGCCACAGGCGGAATTTTATACTCGGAAAAAAATTATTGGCGCCCGAGCTTATTGCAATGTGCACGGTCTTTGGGAAGTAAATTTGTAAATGATAATAAATTTTAATAAAAAAAAGATATTTTTTATAGTTTTTTTCTGCTTGCTGGCGCCGATTTTAGCTATGGCGGAAGAAACCACTATGCCCGAAGACGGCTTTTTTAAGGCTGAAGTGATAAGAATAGTTGAACAAAAAAAGGTTATATTGTCTGATGGAACGGAGACAGAACAGCAGAATTTAATATTGCGCGGTTTAGAAGGAGATTTTTTAGATAAGGAAGTAAATTTTACCGGCATTAATGATTTTGATTTAATTAATAAAAATATTTAT
>Ga0075122_10001731_pt1 | contig 15046 bp, 24 predicted proteins | sample AntAceMetag02UKB_FD_69790 | JGI IMG/M metagenome (GOLD analysis project Ga0075122, IMG submission 69790) | Saline lake microbial communities from Ace Lake, Antarctica - Antarctic Ace Lake Metagenome 02UKB | ecosystem: Environmental > Aquatic > Non-marine Saline and Alkaline > Saline | place... | reverse complement strand
GCTGAGAACCTACGGTGGAGGATCAGCACGAGACACAAGTTCACAATAGACCTGTGGGCATTCATGAAGATCCTGGGAGGGAAGTGGTGGTGGACACCCGTTTACTACGTAGCCTCTTACGTGTCTATGGGATACAACTTGATAAAGAATGCCATCATAGGAAAGATATGTAAGTTCTCACCGGAGGTACACCACCTGAACTGGGATCCACGGTGGGCACTAAAGAATATTACGCCACTACAAGCAAAACTGCGTCGGAGATTACATCCCATGTATGCTATTGAGAGCTTTGGGTGGCAACTGTATGTCCTACCACGTAACGTGTTTGTCCGTGGTCTCCAGAAGATTTCTCTTAAGATGATAGGCCGCTATAATTATCTTACGAGACTTCTTCTGGGGGACTACAGTGTAACGGGTACCGACATCAACCATTACAAGCAGATGACATCCTGGAGGTGGGGAGTGACCCTTAATGAGACGTGTGACAGACACGTTGAGATCATCAAGAAGCCTGAGATGATTGCAGCAAACAGGCTGGAGGAGGACATCATCAAAAAACTTTTTTATGAGCACAAAGGGTAGCACAAGTGCGTCGAGGCAGATGAATGCCGCTGACCTGTCACTGGAGAGCACAAAGAGACGTGCAGACTACGACAGGGCAAAGCTTAAGAAGCTAAAGATAACGTCTCCTGACACGTCCAAGATGCATTCGGTAACGTATGGGGGTACCACGTACTACTTCAAGAACAAGAAAAAGCTTGACAAGTTTCTAAGGGAGGACAAGCATCACGAAATACTGGGTGTGGCGATACCTTTAGCTGACCAGCACAAGCCCAATGTAAACGAGAGATTTAATAATACAAACCAAAAAATAGATGATCATGGAAGCGAAGAACTATAAGGAAGTACAAACCCTGATGAGAAGGAGGGATTTCCTAGCCGACCTACGGGACAAGATTAAGAAGAGCATAGCTGATGTTGAAGAGATCAAATTCATTCTGCCGGAGATCGAGGTATCGACATATAACAGTGCATTTGCAGTGGAAAAGAAGGATGCCAACAGACCCGTTGTGGGTGAATTCATCATCGCCTATGGAGTGATCGTTGAGAGGGAGATCAACAGCATAGACAAGCAGCTTGACAAGTTATAATGTTAAAAACTCTGAGAGGGGAATTATACGAGTTCTTTTTCGAGGGGAAATCCGCACAGGGATACTTGTTTGAGGGTAATAAGGAAAAAGCTGAGAGCAACTGATAATATTTTTAATTTAAAAGTTATTAACATGAGTGAGTGGACAGCAACAATACTGTATATGGGAATCTTGTTACTGGCAATATTCCTGGAATCCATAGGAGATGCTTTGTATGATGATGGACTGAAGATACCAGCACACGTTATGACTATACTATTCGTGTTGGTTATGCTTGGACTGGTGGTTATTGTGGGTAAGGAACTTGTGAGACCTATCACCATATATACGTGGTGGCTATTTGGTGGGTACGTGTTGCTGAGACATGGTGTGTATAAGATGACGTACTACATATCACGTAACATGTCACCACCTACTGAGTTCTGGTTCTTTGGAACACGTTCAATAGCACTTGTCATGGGGTTGTACTGTATAACCAAGGGCGTTGTGTAAACATGTTAAAGGGCAAATCCAGGGACAGGGAGAGATACAGGAAGTTATTAGCAGGGATATCCTCTGACTATATGTGTGGGCAGATAACGTGGCATCACTACCTTGAAATACTTGAGAGAACATCTAAACGATTAGGAGAAATACCGAGATTATGAAATTAATTAAACTGATATAGATATGACAAAAAAGTGGATACTTTTAAAGGATCTTCCTATTGAGAAAAGGGGGACTATCATTATTGTAAAAGATGGTAATTATGTTGATGAAGCCACGGGTGTTTCATTTCCTTACTCTCCTGTGTGTAATTTCAAGTGGTTTAAGGAGATTGATGATTTAGCGGAAAAAATCCAAGCGTATATGGATGCACCACAATTTGTGTTTCCATCATTAAAGGATGGTGACAATAATTTCAGAACCCTTGATGGCTCTAAAATAGTGTTAGCTCCCTGGTATAGCAAATATGTTGTAGATTTTGATGAGCTTGCTGATGTAGAGAAGGAATATATAATGGGCTGGTACAGCCAGTATGCCGAGAAGCTTCGTAAGCCATTAGTTGAATTACTAAAACTTCAATAACCAAGATTATGAATGAAAAAAATGATTTACCCTGGAGCACAAAAGCATCTGACTATGTAGAAGCATGGGCTATTGAAGAATACAGAAAAGCATCAGCAGAAGCATTGGAATTTACAGTACATAAAATCAAACTTGATATTTCATCTAAAGGTCGAATTGCAAGCTACTATTTAGGATCTAAATGTATTTGCAAAGTTGATGATTGGCAACCTGACAAAGATGCTAATCAACGTGAAATGATAATCAAATATCTGCAAAGTAAAGGAATTTTAGTAACCCTTTTCTATGAAGATGAAGGAGACCATTTGGCGAGAATTAGACACATCGATGATGAACTCTTAGACCATCCCGGTAAAGATATGGATGATGCTTTTATGAAAGCCTTTATGGAATATATTAATCAAAAGAATAAATCATGAAAAACAAACTGACTTACCTCAACACGTTACTGACAATCATAGCTATTGCATTAACGGTAATCATCTTGCAGAACGCACACGTTATACAACCTGTCAAGGCAAGCGTAACCCCACAGACGGTGGATGTGAACATCACTGAGATCAATGGTTGGGGGTTTATGGGGACATACGTTCCTGTAGAGATCCGGTAGATTGCGTATATTTGTAGTGTTCAAACCGTAGTTCAGATGAAAATAAATCAAAACTTGGCCCTTTCCGATGTCTGCTATCCTTTACTGGATTGCGGTTTGAACCGTTGGATTGGGCCATTTTTTTATTATCATGGCACGTAAGGGTAAAATAGGGTTGGACTATTTCAGCCACGACACAGAGTTTGATAATGAATTGGAATATATTATTGCGGTTCATAAAGAAACAGGATACTATGTTTATTTCAGACTACTTGAAAGACTTTATAAAATATACGGGTATTATTATCCTGCTGACAAAAAAAGCATTGCACTACTCGCCAGTAAAATAAATGTTGACATTGAACGCTTAAATGTTATCATTAATGACTGTATTGAGGAAAACTTGTTTAATAAGGAAAAATATGAAGTGTACTCAATACTCACAAGCGTCGGAATACAGCGTAGATTCTTGGATGCAGTGATTAGAAGAAAGGAAATTCTTATATGTGAAGACTATATGTTACTTGATGCTGTAGACATTATGTCGTATAATGATAACATTATAATGGAAAATGCAGACAAAAGTACACAAAGTAAAGTAGAGTAGAGTATATGAGAGTAAAGAAGAGAAAGAAAAAAATCTTAAAAAAAGAAAATTTTAATTGATGGAAGAAAGAATTTTCAACGTAAAACTTAACGATAATGAAATCAATCATTATCTATTTTACTAATGCCTAATACAACACGTTATGGAAAGCAATAAATATAAATACGGAACAATTAGATATTATAAGGCAAGATGCCCTGAACTTGAAACCGAGAGAAATGAAGCCAGAAATGAAGCACAGTATTATCAAACTGAGTTAGCAAAGGCACATGAGTTACTTGGTAGGGTGTTACACCAACTATCGGAAAGGTGGGATACGGTGAGGTTAACTAGGTTTTATCCAACAGACAACCTACGGAATAGGAGGACATTTAAAAACCCAAGAGGGGAAAAACAATGAAAAAAGAATATCACAACAGATATAGAAAGGGCACAATAATAATTCTGGTGGTATGGGTGGTGCTTGTTATCATCGGATACCTTCATGATGCAGGGATAATACTAACACGTTGGTAATGAAAATAATTTTAGCAATATACCTTGAGCGACTACACCGATTTGTGTTTGACGTGTACTACATACAAGACTATCAGATCAGGAACAGAGATAAGGTGGTGCTGTGGTTTTATCACCTATGGTGTTGCTTATATCCGAAGTGGAGGCAAGACCTATTGAGGTATTTTGGGAAATGTAGAAGATATGAAAGGTATTATTGGGCACTAACTGATTTTGTGAACACTGAACTAAAAAAATAATGGAAAACAGAGTAGTTAAAATATACTTCAACCCTCACGAAGCTATAGGGGAAGACGGAGCCAGGTTTATCAGATATGATTCCATAGAGATAGGGCAAGAGGTACTGCCTATCATTCCTTCGCAGAACTTTAGAACGTGTCTCTCCATGAAAAAGGCCATCGACGACAATGGAGACAGGTACATCATAGTGGAATTCAACGATGGCACGACAGACGAGATTTATAATTATGTACATATAACAACAGCTAATGAGTCAACCTACACGCGACTTCTACCGGATCCCGACAATCTCACAAGTAAAGAAAATTCCGAGCAGCGGGAACAAAGTTCTGGCCAGGGTGGTGGACAGGAATGAAGAGGCCACAACACCATCGGGGGTAATAAAAATTGGAGACATAGATTTCCAGCCAGCGGCACATGCCAACAGGATAAGTGAGATTATCATGGCCCCTGACACGTTAAATTATCATCTGGCGTGGCATAAGAGGAGACCGGGGATATCTGAGAGCATGCCATGGAAGACAGAAGTACAGCTACAGCCGGGAGACATCGTGTGGCACGACTACATGGATTCTTTAAACTGTCCGATGATAATTGCCGACGACGAGCCTAACGAGAGGTACAAGTTGCTAAACTACTATGACCTGTACGTGGCGAAGAGATATAAGCACCCAGGATATATGATCGATGAGCAAATTTTCTTCGGGGAGGAACACAAAGTAGAGAACTTTCGTATTATCCCTCTCAATGGATATTTGCTTTGCGAAGAGGTGTTGCAGGAGAGGATTAGTAAGCTTGACGTGTTAGACAAACACGTTGACAAGAAGCTTGGAAAGATAGCTTTCATTGGTAAGAAGAACGAAGCCTATCGTTGGGAGCAGATAGGGGGACCACCAAAGGGTACGGACAAAGATGGAACCGAGATACTGGAGGTGGGGGACATCATCATCAAGAAGAACCCGGATATTCACATTATGCTCGAAGATCCATTATATGCACGTTTCAACGGCAGCAAGCTTTATTTTATAATTCAGAGGAAGGATGTTTACGCTAAAAAAATATAGCATGGGATTAAATGTATCGAAAGGAAATATGTACACGTGGATTACTCACACCTGGAACGCAATAAAGGGTAAGTGTCCGCACGACTGTTTGTACTGCTATATGAAAAAGTGGGGAGAACTTAATCCGGCTCGATTAGATAAAAAGGAGTTAACAACAGATCTAGGAACTGGAAAATTCATATTTGTCGGTTCATCATGTGACATGTTTGCAGAAGAGATTCCACGGCACTGGATAGAAAAGACGATCTTGCAATGTCAAGAATACTATTCGAACAACTATCTATTCCAGAGCAAGAACCCCAAAAGATTTTTTGATTTCGGGTATCCAGAGAACACAGTATTTTGCACGACAATAGAAACCAATCGTTCTTACCCAGGAATAACCGATAATTGTCCAACACCACAAGAGAGGGCAGAGGCAATGTCAAGGCTTAAAGGATACGATACATATGTCACTATTGAGCCAATAATGAATTTCGACTTATTTGAGATGATCGATCTGATTAAACTATGTAAGCCAAAACAAGTTAACATAGGCTCAGACTCATGTGGACATAGATTACCGGAGCCATCAAAGAAAAATCTCATAGATCTTATAAACGCCTTGGGCAGCTTCACGGAAATCCATAATAAAAACAACCTTAAAAGACTACTTAAATGAAACAGATCACACTCGTAATCGCTGAGAACAATGAAGGGACTCAGCTAAATGAATCACTTCACAACCTTCTGGAGTACAATAACCCTGACACATTTGACATCATCATAGTAAGCGATGGATCAGAGATACCCATAGAGCTTGGCAAGTATGGTGACATGGTGAGACACATTAAAAAGCCAGTACGTGAAGGGGTAGGTGCAGCCTTTGATACCGGGGCAGAATATGTTACGACACCCCACATGATGATCATGGGTAGTGATATCCGCTTCCGGGATCATGGTGTTGTGGATAAGATGGTCTCCCTATTGAATAGGCGTAGGCACCAGAAGAGCATCATATGTACCACCAACCTTGGAATAAACCAGTCAGCAGGGAAGACCATCCATGATGAGGGTCTCCTGAAGAGGTATGGGGCGAGGATACTCTTCCTGATGTTGGCAGAAGACCTACCACCTAAAGGGCGCAGCATGGGGCAGCTAAAAAATGATAATGCCGTTTCGAACTACAGGAACACGTTGGAGTGTAAGTGGCTATCAAAACCTGCAAAGCCACTAGCCAATATTCCAGCGGTCCTGGGAGCCTTTTATGGCGTCAGAACAAGTTGGTACAGGTACATCGACGGGTTCAAGGGACATAGGTACTGGGGCACCCTGGAGCCATTCATATCCCTTAAGTCCTGGTTCGCGGGTGGTGACTGTAGGATAACAACGGACATAGAGACGGGCCACCTGTTTAAGTCCCGTAGCTCACACGTTACAAGGCCATGCGATCTCCTATACAATAAGATTGCCATATCGAGGATATTGTTTAGCAGATCATTGGGTGACATGTTCATCGATTACCTTGGTACCAATCCGGATATGATAGCAGCCAAGGAGCTTGTGGATTTTGACAGTGAGAAGATTGAAGCCGCCCATGAAGCATTCCAGAAGATCAAGGAGAGGGACATTCACTGGTTCTATGATGAGTTCTCATACAAGTATTACGACGTGATTAAGAATTATACAGACGAAATTGCGGAAAAAGTAAGGAGATGAAATTAGGAATACTTACCGCCCTATGGGGTCGTCCCCAATTAACTGAGATCTACCTGAACAGGATGGAGTATCTTCAGGCTAAGTATGGTATCATTGGTGGATGTGTGGGGACAGACAATGAGTTTAAGCAAGACTGCTTAGACAGGGACATCATGTATAACGACTATAAGAACAAGCCCGTAAGCGAAAAGTGGAATCATGGGATGCAACTCTTCAGGCACGTCAACGTGTCTCACGTGATGATCATGGGTAGTGACGACTTTGCCTCCGATGATTTCTATGAATATTCGATGAAGAATGCCGAGGATAAGGACTTCACCGGATGCAGGGATCTTTATATCATGGGTGGCAGGAGGAAGAGGCGTGGCTTTGGGCAGCTATTTTACTTTACTTATCCAGCCTATCTTGTTGGGCCGGGGAGGTGCTATTCGAAGAGGATATTAGAGATGATGGACTTCACACCTTGGGGCATGAACAGGAACTCAGGGCTTGATGGGTCTATAGCTGCTAACGTAAAGAGGCTAGGAAAGACCGTGAGGAGGAAAAGCTTTGGGATGAAGGAGCAGGGTTTGTTCATGGTAGACATAAAAACAGGTAACAATATCTCAAGCATACCGGGAGCATCGAAGATAGATGAGAGGGACTTTAAGGATGTGCTCACAGAGAACCTGCCCCTCAGAGAAGCCAGAGACCTTATTGCTCTTCTCGTCCAAATGGAAGCCTTATGAAACTAACTATAGCTATCCCTGTATGGAAAAACAAGGACATAGCGTGGCTGTGCCTTGAGTCTTTAAAGAGACAGAAGGATGTAGATTTCGAATGGGAGCTTATGGTCTTCGAGGAGGAGCACGACCAGCAGCTAGGAGAGGAGTATTTTTTCAAATACCTGCCAGGGGTTCCAATAACATATCACACCCAACCAGACAAGTTATCTCTTGGACAGAAGTGGTACACAATGATTAACGCTGCACACCCCGATAGCGAGGGGATGGTGTTTTGCGATGCAGATGATTACTGTCACCCATATGTTTTGCGAGAGAGCCTTGATGCTTTTCGTGCTGGCCATGATTGGTTGTGTCATACGAATGGATATTTCTATGATTTTATTACAGGTGGTATAATCCAGTATTCATCCAGGAAAAGACCGGGGATACGCTTATCTGCAAGGATGGACATAGCCAGGAGGCTACCCAACAGGGTGAGGCCGAGATTAATGCATGCTTGGTTTCAGGCGCACATGAAGCCTAAGAACACGTTGTTCTCACAAACAGGGCATTGGGAGCAAGGGTTGTTTACTAACGGGCACAACAGCATATCGAAAAGCAGGGACGGATATTTTACCAGACCTAGAAACCCATACAGGGTGACGGATAAGCTTTTGGAAGATATAGTTCCTGCGGAAGTTGCGGAACGGATAACAGCAATGGGAATAAATCAGAGAGCATGATACTTGATTTAAAAGAACTAATAAGGAAATACGAGATTGATATCGTTGGCATAATCCATATTGGTGCTCACCACGGGAAGGAGTATGATGTGTACAAAGAATTAGTCTGCGTAGACAACCTGTTGTTTTTCGAACCTATCCCGGAGTGCTATGAAGTTTTAAAAAAGAACGTCCAGGGCATCGTTGTGAACAAGGCTTTAGGAAATTATAATGGCATGGCCAAGCTTAACCTTGCCAGCAATGGGCAGTCAAGTTCTTTACTTGAGCCAGCGTTACACGTAAAGCAATACCCCAAGATAACCTTCGGGGAAACCATAGATGTCGAAATAGCACGTCTCGATGACATATTAACTACTCCTGAGAAATACAACTTCATAAGCATCGATGTCCAGGGGTATGAGCTTGAGGTCTTCAGGGGTGCTATGAAGACGCTTGAGGGCATAGATTGTATAATCTCAGAGGTCAACAGGAAGGAACTGTACAAGGATTGCGTCCAGGTCGATGAGCTTGATAAGTTCCTTTGGGAGTTTGATTTTGTGCGTACTGATACGAGGTGGGTTGGCAGAACATGGGGTGATGCTTTTTACACAAAATTATGGTAGAATCTTTCGACACGTTAATAAAGAAATCTTATGATTTCAACCAGGAAGTTTTTGATACGGATCCAAGATGGGGGATACTGAGGGAGTTATATAAAAGAAACTTCGTGGACAATAGGGATTCTACCGAGAGAATGCCAAAGAAGATACACCAGATATGGCTTGGCTGTCCTCTCCCAGACAAGTACCTAGAATATATTGATTCATGGAAGAGGTTTAATCCTGAGTGGGAGCATAGGCTGTGGACAGATGGAGACGGTGTTGACATGCCACGCAGGGATCTATTTGACTCCATAAAAAACCCTGGACAAAAATCTGATTTCTTAAGGTATCATATCCTTAACCAGTTTGGGGGTCTTTATGTGGACACGGACTTTGAATGTCTTAAGTCCTTTGACACGTTATCGTATTCTGAGTTTTTGGTAGGTGTAGGGTTCCCTGCGGCACCTCAACTATTCATAGGGCTTATAGGATCGATTCCCAATCACCCTATCACATCGGCCTTAGTATCATCTTTAGACAGAATACGTGGAGGCACGTGGAGAAATATATTTAACACCACTGGTCCCAATTTTTTCACATCCGTATTCTTTAGCGTGGTAAAAGAATACATGAAGGGGGTTGTCGTCCTCCCTCCAGATTACTTCTATCCATTCTCAAACAAGAAAAGGCGGCAGAGCAATGGGAAGGATTATGTTGAAGATTGTTCATATGCCATACACTACTGGGATGTGTCGTGGCACCCTAAAAAAAAGAATCGTGGACTGGATCCAAGGAGATAAGTTTATAGACATAGCAGATTATCGCTACGCTCCCGCGAAGAGAGCGAAAGATGATTATAATAACCTGTCTAACACGTTAGAGGAGTCTGACGGGATAATATATACGCATACCATGTACGTAGAGGGGCTGTTTGAGGCTCTTAGCCGAGCGAACACAGAGGTGGTGGTCATAACACACAATAGTGACGCTAGTGCCTGTATAACGCCTCCAGATAACGTTAAGCGGTGGTACTCACAGAACGTGGACATCATCCATCCGAGGGTTGAGTCCCTACCCATTGGGATAGAGAACAACAGGTGGTACCCGAAGAAGAGGGGGGAGATGATTAAGTGCTTATCCGAGAAGAGGGAGCTTGGAAATCTTGCTTACATGAATCATAGCATACGTACTAACTTAATGAAGAGGGAGCTATTATACAGGATGTTTGAAGACAAGTCATGGGTAGATGCTGCACAGGGGAGGAACGGTTACAGGTTCAGCGAATACATAAGAGACATCTACAACCACAGGTTTATTTTCTGCCCGGAGGGTAATGGCATAGACACACATCGCACATGGGAGTGCTTATACATGGGTAGTATCCCTATCATGAAAAGAAATATTAACAACACGTTTTATACAGATTTACCTATATGCTATGTTGATTCATGGGAGGAGGTAACCGAAGATTTCTTACAGGAGGAGCACGTAAGGATAAAGTCTAAAACATGGAATATGGAAAAGCTTAACTTTGAATACTGGAAAGATAAAATACGATCACATGGAAACTTTTAAGGACAGGATGAAAGAGAAGCATTCCGGATGGGGTTCTCACCAAGCCGTTCTATTAGACACTCTTGGCAGGACAGATAAGCCAGTATTGGAGCTTGGTGCCGGAGCTTGGTCAACGGTTCAGATACACGATGCTCTGAAAAATAGGGGTATAAAATTCCTAACAATAGAGGCTAACCAGAAATGGATCGACATGTACATCCATCTAAAGACGAAATTACATGACCTCAGATGTGTTCCCGATTCAGATATGCCAGCGTTTTATGCGCTTGATGATGTTGAGTGGGGGCTTGTTTTTATAGACAACTCAACGTGGAGGGCAAGGAAGCTGGCGATACAGAAGTACAAAGATGTGGCTGACTACATTGTGTTGCATGATTGTGATGCTATCCTGAAAAAGAGTCACACGTTTGGTAGGACAATAAGGCGCATTAACGGAGCCGAGAACGATCCAGGTGTTAGGGACTACAGCAAAACATTCAAGTATTGGATTGAGTTCTTCATCGAAGATTGGAAGCAGCGTCATCCTCCTGTGTTGCTCGCTAGCAATAAGGTTTGTCTCGATAACATCGAAGAGATTTACGGAATGATAATATCAAACAGAAACGCATGAAAGATTTTTGCATAGTATTGTTTTTTAATAAAGCTTTTTATGAAAAAGCTCTTGATACGATAAAGCAGATCAGGGAAGTTGGCCTATATAATGGAGAAATAGTGTGTTTTGTCGGAGATGATTTAAAAGATCATATCACACAAGTCCTCAATAGTAATATTGTGGTTAAATATTTTCCTGATGTTGAGAGAGCGAAAGAAAAGAATGACTTGTTTGGCGTGAACAAACCGTTCCAGTTTCATAAGTTCTACGTCTTCCATAAGTGGTTCCGCGAAAACTATAAGAAGTGTTTACATTTTGATGTGGGTATGCAAATATATAAGCCACTTGACAAGATTATTAACTTAGACTGTACTGGTAAGTTGTTAGCCCATTCGGATGCCTACCCGACATATAAGTGGAAGCTACGGGACCAGTTTGACAAGAAGAAATTCCCAGAACAATACAAAGAGCTAAGTGAAACGTATGATTTAAACAGGGATTATTTTCAGGGTACTATTCTATTATACGATACAAGTATAATAGCTGATGACACATTTTCATTCCTAGTAGACATGTCGAATCGTTTTTATAACAATAAGACTAATGCTCAGGGGTTTATGAATCTACACTTTAATTGCACTAGGGATCTTTGGGAGCAGATTAAAATGAAAGACAAGGACACCCGTTACTATGATTTTTTTGAGAGGAAGAATTTAACAACAGACGATTACATAATGTTAAAATATCCAAAAACAAAAAAGAAATGAGTCAGAAAAAATTTGGTGGATGGGCAATTTCAAAGGAGTTATTTAACTGGATAGTAGAGAACCTTCAAAGTGGGAAGACTATTCTGGAACTTGGCAGCGGCAGGGGGACGGGGGAGCTTACCAAGCACTTCAAGGTTTATTCCATTGAGCACGACAAGAAGTGGGTTGGTCGCGCAAAGGAGTCTACATACATACATGCGCCCCTTGTGGAGTACAGCGGATATAGGTGGTATGATGTAGAGATATTAAAAGAGCAGTTGCCCAAAGAATACGATCTTATACTCGTTGATGGCCCACCGGGAGATATAGGCAGAGTAGGGTTCTTGAAGAACATAGATCTGTTTAATACCGATGTCACTATCATCATTGACGACTCCAACAGGAAAGAAGAGGCACAGATGCGTAATGCCCTGGTGCAGAAACTAAGGAAGAAGTCTGATAATTATTCCGGAGCAGGGAAAACCTTTAGTGTACTATTGCCATATGTTGACTAAGAAAGAAATATCAGATATCCACAGGTCTGTAATATGTGACAGTCACAAGTATGTGCCTCTCCCCGTACAGCACGATAACAAAAAGTGGAGGTGGAGAGGGAAGTCATTCCCGCGAATAATATCACTCCTAGAGTTCAGAGAATACATGTTAGAGTATAACAGAACGTTTGATGATGTCCTTTCTTTTAATGGCGACAGTGATCCGGAGTATGAGTACCTGAATTACAACAACAGGCACAACTACAACTATGATGGAGTGAACAATGATCTCCATTGCTTTGATATTAAGAAGAAAGACTTTGACTTCGCCATGCTCAATGAAACACTAGAGCATTTGTATGATCCCATACGTGCGGTAAAGAATGTTTACAAACACCTGATTGTTAGCGGAATGATATTCGCTAGTGTTCCGGCAGACAATAGGCCACATGGAGAACCTTCACACTTCTATACAGGGATAACGGCAACAGGTTTGGGAGCAATAATGAAGCTGGCAGGATTTGATATTCTCAAGTTGGGACAGTGGGGGAATAGTGAATACTTCCATGCAGAGAGCAACAGGAGGCTAAAAAGGAAGACGTGGCCCGACTTCACATATAGTGCGGAACCCGGATATAATCAGCGCACACATCCCGTACAGGCGTGGTGCTTGGCAATTAAAAACAAATGAGTTTAGCAGTAGTAGTAAATACAACAGACAAGTATTCGCATATATGGGATGCGTGGTATCATCATTTCCGTAAACACTGGAAGCATGATTTCCCTATATACTTCTTAAACGAGGAGAAGGACATCCCCTATCCCTTCACGCAGATAAAAGTTAACATCCCAGAGAAGGATCTGTGGACAAAGAAGCTACGTGAGAGCATCGTTCAGATACCGGAAGACAACTTGCTTGTTTTGCTCGATGATTTGTTTCTTATAGACGTTTTCGAGGAGGGGGAGCTTGAGTTTGTTTATAAATTTTTCTTGGATTCGGGTGCTGATGTCATACAGATAAGGGGCGATTCGCGCTATACAACAGAAGCCCCAACTACAACTCCAAAGATTTCGAAGCTTAATGATGACAGCCAGTATCTCATATCACACCAGCCTAACATCTGGAAGAAAGATTTCCTTCTCGAATGTATAGAGGTGGATGAGAGTCCTTGGGCTAGTGAAAAAAAGGGAACGGCCAGAATACAGAACAAAGGATTTAATATTTACCACTACAGAAAGGATTGGTTTGTCAATGTTTTACGAAAAGGCAAGGTCGTTCCTGAGTATAAAGACATGTTAGATGAATCATAAAGTAATAAGCCACCAAGAAAGCTTTGACTTGATAATAAAGAAATTAAGAGGAGGGAAGCCTTTCTCGTTTGTCAGGTTTGGCGATGCCGATTATATCATGATGTATGAAAAGAGCAGGGGTAGATTAATAGGGCAGAGCAATCGCTTTAGGGTAACGGCAGAGCTACAGCGCGAGATCATAGAATGTCACAACATCCAAGACGAGGATTTTCTTATAGGGTCTGTTCTTAACGACAGCTCTGGTTACTTAATGCAGTCCTACAATACGGAAATAAAAAAGTCCTATCTCCCCCCACTGAAAGAGCACGAATGGCTGGTGGCGATGTCATGCTTGCAGGAGATACTTTTGACTGACACGAAGAAATTTTTGGAGTTCCCCCGTGAAATGAGAAGAACAAATACTATGCTTGTGGGTAGTTATAACCATGAACGCTTATCGCAGATATTTGGGGATATAGATATTTTTATTGAAGTCCCCCGAAGGAATTGTTACGCTACCATTGATGAGTGGTATCCCAAGGTTTTGGAAAAAAAACACAAGGTCGGAAAGATTGTATTAGCAGCAGGACAGTCCTCTAGGGTGATAGCAAAAAGATTATGGAAATCCGATGATATAGCAATAGATGTGGGATCATTGGGAGATATGTTCGTGTTGGATACGGAGGTAGACATCCCCCTAAGAACACACATCAAGAAAGGGAGGGTGCTTATAAACGAAAGCGTTTCCAAGGTATTAGAGAGCATATAAAAAAATATCCGTAAATTTGACATGATAAAAAATTATTAACTGTTTCTTATGCCAGGGGAATTAAGGTACTCCTGAAACTTTGGAATTAAGGAACCAAAAACTTAGAAATCATGTTAAAACTTTTAACAGTTGTTAGCAAAAATGGAGACACACAGCATGCTGGATTTAAAGTCTTCAATACTGACTCGATCAGTGAATTAAGAACGTATAACACTACTGGAGCAAGATTCAGGTTCAGGCACAAGCCTGATAGACAAAGTGGAGGTGAGGATACGTATGAAGTGTCCGAATCAAGAGCCACCGTTCTCACAGCCATAAACCAAACATTTAATGCCATTGGGCTTACATTGAATGTACACCCGGATAATTCGGCTGCAAATACAGTTGTGGCTACGGCCTTTAATGCCAAAGATATAGTGTTCATATATTCTAATACGGTATCTACTGTTGCCCTTTCCTGGATTGTTGTTAATGAAAATGGATATAGACACAGAAGGTATCTTGTGGCTCATAAACTAGCTGATATTCCAGATTTGGCTCGTACTGGTACAACCACCACGACATCGACCACGACATCAACGACATCAACATCGACCACATCAACGACATCGACAACATC
>Ga0075122_10001727_pt1 | contig 15056 bp, 11 predicted proteins | sample AntAceMetag02UKB_FD_69790 | JGI IMG/M metagenome (GOLD analysis project Ga0075122, IMG submission 69790) | Saline lake microbial communities from Ace Lake, Antarctica - Antarctic Ace Lake Metagenome 02UKB | ecosystem: Environmental > Aquatic > Non-marine Saline and Alkaline > Saline | place... | reverse complement strand
TTTTTTTGTATTGAAAAAAGACTATAAAAAGAGTAATATATAAGTTCTAGTGCGTTGATCATTAATCAATCACATACTACAAAGGAGTAGTACATATGTGTAAAAATAGGGATAAATTTATAGGGCAACTTTCTGTGATGGGGTTGTTTTTTTATTTTAAAACATGAGCAATGATGTAATTAAAAAACTGTGGCAAGATATGAATTTTGTTCCAAACACGGAACAACAAAAAGCTATATTATTTGATGAAAATAGGCCATTGTTCATAACTGCCGCCCCTGGTTCAGGTAAAACAAGAGTATTATTATGGAGAACAGTTTATCTGATCACAGAGAAAAACATTTCACCAGATAGGATTTTCTTAAGCACTTTTACTGAAAAAGCAGCCCATCAACTTAAAGAGGGCTTAAGGGAGCTCTTAAATGTCGCGGCCAACCTTACTGATAAAAAATACGATCTTGCACGTATGTATATTGGAACTATTCATTCAAATTGTCGACGCATTTTAATGGACAGGTCTTTTTCTGTTTCCGGGGAAAGAAAACTAGCTCCACATATTTTAGACGAGCTAGGCCAGTACTTATATGTACAAAATAGAAGATTTTGGGATAAAATGTTGCAAACCGTAGGTTTTGATGCAGGGGTCGATACATATCGTCAGATAAATAATTTTCTCGCTAGACCTCAGGAAAAAAATAGTGGCTCTCGACATATTGCACTTGTTAATATTCTGCGTTTTTTTAATAGACTTTCTGAGGAATTAGCAGATCCTGCTCAGTTAAAATCAAATGATGCATTCATTAATGTACTTTATGGTATGTATACATTCTATATTGATTCCTTAACTCAGGACAATGTACCCAGAACAGATCTTTCACTTTTACAGGCAAATGCACTCAAGGTTCTTAAGGCAAGTAATGGTGACGTTAAACAATTTGATCATACAATCATTGATGAATATCAAGATACTAATGCAGTACAGGAAAATTTAGTTTTCACCTTAGCAAAAAAAACAAAAAATTTATGTGTTGTTGGCGATGATGATCAAGCTTTATATCGTTTTCGTGGAGCAACTGTTGAAAATTTTGTTGATTTCCCTCAGCGTTGCCAAAAATACTACAAAGTAATGCCTGCTCAAATATCACTACATACAAATTATCGTTCTCTAAAGCCTATAATTGATGTCTCGCAATCATTTATTCAGAAAATAAATTGGACTGAAAATGGAAAAACATATCGCATTGCAAAGCGAATCAAACCTAATCGAAAAGGTAATGTCCCCGCTGTTTTTAAAACTGATGAAGGCCACCCAGATGATATAGTGCCACAAATGGCAAAATTCATACGACACCTAAAACAACAGGGTGTAATTAATGACTATAACCAAGTGGCAGTATTATTTTCTTACCTTAAAGGTAATGGGCAAGTTCAGCGGTTATCTCACGCTTTAGAACAAGAAGGCATTTTAACATATGCACCTCGCGCCGGTTGCTTCCTGGATCTCGAAGAATCTCTAGCTGTTTTTGGCCTATTTGCAAAAATTTTAGGATTACCGTCTTTGCAAGGACAGGGACGACAAATGGGACATTTTCGAGATTGGCTGGACCGCTGCAAACAAATGACAGATGACCTTATAAGCAATGATTCACCCCTTAAGGATTTCATTGTTAACAAACAAACTGAAATAAAAAGAATTCTCAATGACCATCGACGTCTAATGGCTTATTGGAATGGAAAAGTAACGAATTTACGCCAAAAAATTACTGCTCAGCAAGTAAGAGATATGGCTAATATTTCTGGCTTGTCCCAAGAAGCGGTAAGGAAACTTTCTTCAGACAGACTATTGCGTATAGTCCAATTAGTAAATTCGCAAACAAGCATAGTATATGTTATTAATAGGGTCACATCTCTCGATTGGGGTTTATTAGATCTTTTTTATCAATTTACGATGTTTAAATATTTTCGTGATTGCATTAAAAAAGCTGAATATGGAAAAGATGAGGGGCCAATATGCAATTTAGCGCTCATTACGCAGTATTTATCACGTTATCAAGAGGAAAGAAGGCGCCCTATTTTAACAGCTTTAGATTTAACAGATGATAGATTACACCGTCATTTTTTTATGTCTTATTTATTCGCAATGTATCGATTGGGCGAAACGGAATTCGAGGACAAAGAAGATCCATTCCCAAAGGGAAGAGTATCTCTAATTACTATACACCAAGCTAAAGGTTTAGAGTTCCCAGTAGTAATACTAGGCAGTCTTTACCGGCAAAACCGAGGAATAGATATAATTGAGAAAATAGTACGAGAAGAATTAAACAAAAAAGGTGAACCACTCGACAAGATGAGCGAATTCGATAATTTACGTCTTTTCTATGTTGCCTTGAGCCGTGCACAAAATGTATTATTACTGCCGCGTTTTAGAGGCCGTGGGCAAAGGATGACTCCAGCCTTTCGTGAAATATTAGAAGAAGACATCCCTCATTTGAGTACCATAAATTGGAACCAAGTCAAAAAACCAAGAAAATCTACAGAATCAGTTGGATGTTCATATTCTTTTACTTCTGATTATCTAGCATATAAAAGATGTTCGAGACAATATATGCTTTTTCGTAAATATGGCTTTGTGCCTGCACGTTCACAGGTGATGTTTTTTGGATCTTTAGTGCATCAAACAATAGAAGATTTACATAATCATATTTTGTTGCAAAAAGCAAAAGTGTAAGATATGGAAGACATGGAACAAAAAATACGATATTTTTTTGAACATAATTATGAATTGCTCAAACTGGACGGGGGACACGCACTTACCGGAAACGTCAAAGAAGAGGCATTGCAACAAGTCCTTATGTATTGGCGTAAATTAAAATATATCGCACAAAAAGCAACAGATGCTGAAGTGCGACTATCTTTACCTAACCAAGAAACGCCTAAAGGAAGGAAATTTTCGATAAACGGCGTTGTAGATATTATACGAGACGATGATCAAATCCATATGTATGATGTGAAAACTCATGATTTAGAATATATTACAGAAAATAGACAGATTTACCAAGAGCAGCTTAGCATTTATGCCCATATTTGGCACCAATTACGCAGTAAGAATCTAGATTTCGTAGCAGTGATATCAACTGCTCTTCCTAAAAACATAAAGCAGGCTTTACGAATAAATGATGAAGCTAGATTGTGTAAGGCCCTTAGCGAATGGAACCCGCTTGTGCCAATTGATATCAATGAACAGGGATTGACAAAAATGATAAAACAATTTGGCGAAGTTGTAGATAATATCGAAGATAGAGTTTTTGTATGTCCACCCGAAAAGACTTTGAATGAAAGATTTAAGGGGTCAAAACAAACCTTTGCCACAAAAGTTTGTTCAAACTGCGACGGTCGATTTTCATGCAAGTCGTACCGTGCTTATGCACGTAATTTTGCGAAAGGAAAGACCCGAGAGTTATCCAAGTATTTTGAATCTTCAATAGATAAAGATGAGCAAGAAGATTGGCTTGAGGCTAATAGCATAGTTGCAGAAAAGAATGTCTAAGATAATAGCCAGGAGGATTTTATTATGAGTATTGAGAAATTTAAGCCATCATATGACATGTATAAGGAACGTTTTGAAAAACTTAAAGAAGTTATTCCAGAGGCTTTTGTCGATGAGAAAATAAATTGGGATATTGTTAAAGAAAGTCTTGCTAATTTTCTTGAAGAAGAAGATTCCGAAACGGAACATTATCAGTTTACATGGCCAGGCAAACGACAAGCTCGACGTTTAGCCGGAAAACCACCACAAGGAACGCTTATCGCCGCAAATGGCGAAGGAGTAAATGAGGAAAAAACAGAAAATATTTTTATTGAGGGAGATAACTTAGAAGTGCTCAAGCTTTTACAAAAAAGCTATGCTAGCAAAATTAAAATGATTTATATAGATCCTCCCTACAACACAGGAAACGACTTTATTTATAATGATAATTTTACGCAGCCTTTAGAAGAGTACCTTAAATTAACTGGCCAGATAGACGAAACAGGGAATCCACTAGTAAGCAATAAGAAATCTGATGGTCGCTTTCATTCTAAATGGTTAAACATGATATATCCAAGGTTATCACTTGCAAGGAATTTACTAAAAGATGACGGGGTAATTTTTATTAGTATTGACGATAATGAGGTTGATAATTTAAAAAAAATTTGCAATGAAGTGTTTGGAGAAGAAAATTTTGTCGCAACCATAATATGGCAAAAAAAATATAGCCCACAAAATGATGCAATTTATTTTTCGAATATGCACGATTTTATTATTTGTTATGCAAAAAATAGAAGATCTAAAAAAACTGATAAGGATGGCTGGGTAAGGAACTTGTTGCCAAGAACCGAAGAAGCAAACGCAAGATACAAAAATCCTGATAATGATCCAAGAGGTAATTGGAAACCAGGAGATTTCACTGCAGAAGGGCCAACCCCAAATTGCATTTACACGATAGTCAGCCCCAAAAGCGGAAAGAAATTTAATCCACCAAAAGGAAAACGTTGGGTTTTTAATAAAGAAAATTATGATAAATTAATGAAAGATAATAGAATATGGTTTGGTGAAGATGGCAATAACATCCCTAGTTTAAAGAGATTTAAAGATGAAGTTCAAGATGGGTTTGTTCCAAATACAATTTGGTTTTATAAAGATGTTGGACATACACAGGAAGGAAAACAAGAGCTAAACGAAATCTTTGAAGGTATACCAGTATTTGATTATCCGAAACCAATGAGATTAATTAAGAGACTGGTAGAAATTGGTTCAAACGATAATGATATCGTGTTAGATTTTTTTGCTGGGACTTGTCCACTTGCGCATGCTGCTCTAGAGATTAGCAAGGAATCTTTAAAGAAGAGAAGGTTTATCTGTATTCAACTTCCAGAAATGTGTGATAAAGATTCAGAAGCTTTTAATGCAGGATATAACACTATAGCCGATATCGGGAAAGAACGCATTCGAAGAGTTATAAAGAAAATAGATGCAAAAAATGAAAGCAATCTGGGATTTAAGGTTTTCAAACTTAAAAATTCAAATTTTACAAAATGGGAAAACTATGAAGGCAAAGATCAAGAGGAATTAGTGACGCTGTTCTCGAAACAAGAGAATACTTTGATTGACAATTGGAATATTGATCATGTTATCATAGAAATTATGTTTTTAGAAGGATTTCCACTTCATAGTCGAATAGAAGGGTTACAAGGTTTGGGTTTGAATAATGTATTTAAAGTAAGTAGCCAATTCTGTGAGCACTATCTTTTTCTATGTTTAGATGTTTCGATAAAAGAAGAGACCATCACGGCACTTTCATTGTCCGATAAAGATATTTTTATTTGTTTGGATAGTGCTCTTACCGATCAACAAAAAGTATCACTTTCTGACAAGGGGTCGATTAAAACAATATAAACTATTTATGCCAGAGAAGTTAAAATTTAAGTTTGATGCTAATCAAGAACACCAGAAACATGCTATTGAAAGCGTTATAAAACTTTTTGATGGGTTTCCGAAAAATAAGCGTAGATTAGAACTTTTTCATGATGAATGCATACCCAATATTCCGCAAGATGAGACTTTCGATGAAGAAGTAATTTTTCACAACCTTAAACATGTTCAAAGAATAAATGGGCTTTCGGTTTCAGCCGCAATGAATACTGACGAAGGCTTTGAGTTGTCAGTGCAAGGGAATGTAAGCATATGGAGATACCCATCTTTTACATTAGAAATGGAAACAGGCACAGGCAAAACTTATGCTTATTTACGCACAATGTACGAATTAAGACAGCAATATGGCTTTAGTAAATTTATCATCGTTGTCCCTAGTGTAGCCATTTATGAAGGAACGATTAAGGCTATCGAAATAACCCGTGAGCATTTCAAAACGCTTTATCACAATGAGTATATGCAAGTTATCCGATATGATGGTAATCGGCTAGGCCAACTTAGGAGTTTCTCACACTCACAATTATTTACAGTAATGATAATGACCGTTGCTGCATTTAATAAGACTAAAAATAATGTTTTTAAGCCAACCGAAAAACTAATTGGGGAAAAGCTACCTTATGAATATATCCAGGAAACAAGGCCTATCTTGATTCTTGATGAGTGCCAAAATTATGAAACAGATATCTCTAAACAAGCAATACGAACCTTACACCCACTATTTGCTTTTAAGTATAGTGCAACGGCTGGGGTCAAGGATGGCCGCGACGTTTGGCAATATGATAATCTTGTTTATCAACTTGATCCACTAGAAGCTTTCCGCCGTAATCTCGTGAAACGGATACAGGTTTTTGGTGTTACTGAAGGAGATAACGCTAATGTAAAAATGCAATGCAAGATTAAAGAATTTACATCTGGGCCTAAAGTAAAGGTTAAAGTTGTTGTGAATAAAAGAGGAAGACGTGAAATCGGAGAAATTACCCTTAAGCAAAATGATAATTTATGTCAAAAAACACGCAACGATGACTATACTGGTTTTATTGTGGATAATATCGATATTGCGTCAGGAATTTTAGAATTTACGAATGGTGAAAGGCTGGTCGCAAAAAATGATCAACAGTTGGCAGATGAGAAAAGAGAAGTTTTTGGTCAACAAATAGAGGAAACAATCCACCAACACATGGAGCTACAGGAAAAACTTAATGGCAAAGGCATAAAAGTCCTTTCGCTTTTCTTTATTGATAGAGTGATGAACTATCGTGGTGAAAATGCACTCATCAAAGAGCTTTTTGAAAGTATTTTTGATAAACAAAAAATGCATTACGATTTTTTTAAAAGCAAGCAAGCAGCTTCGGTACATGAAGGTTATTTTGCACAGAAAAAAACTAAAGATGGTATTGTTGAAATTGATACTGAAGGAGGCAGAAATCAGGAAGAAAGAAATGCAGAAAAAGTTGCTTTTGAGCTAATTATGAAGAACAAAGAGCAATTGCTTTCTTTTAATGAAAACATAAGTTTTATTTTTGCCCACTCAGCATTAAAAGAAGGGTGGGACAATCCTAACGTTTTTCAAATTTGCACTTTAGCACAACGTTACTCGGAACGCCGCAAAAGACAGGAAATCGGCCGCGGAATGCGCCTTTGCGTTGACCAGACAGGAGCCAGAGTACAGGATTCGAAAATCAATATTTTAACCGTTATAGCCAATGAAAGTTATGAGGATTTTGTAAATGGTTTGCAAGCTGAATATCGTGAAACCGGTAACATGTTACCGCCACCACCGACAAATGCAGTTCGTCAACCTGCTAAACGAAATGATAATGTATACAAAAAGAAAGAATTCGTACAGTTTTGGAATAAGCTTATCCAGCGTACAAACTACAATATCCAAATCGATACCGAAAAAATTATTAACAATGCTATAGCCAAATTTAGCAAAGAAATTGTCTCGCCCCCAGAAATTCTGGTAAGAAAAGGCGCCTATGGATTTGTTAAATATGAACTTACAGCAGTTGAGGTATGCGATGATAAATCGAAAATAAAATTATCAAAACAAGCTACAAACGGAGACGATGAAGAGATAATAAAAACATATAGAAAAAAAGAAAATTTAGGAAAACGGCTTATGGATAAGGCCCTTGATGGGTTTACGATTCAAGATTTCAAAGGGCACGATATAATCTTTTCAAATGAACAAATATTACTAGAGCATGAATCAATTTCTTTCACTGTCCAACAACCAATATCTGTAACTACATCGAAAAGATTAGAAAAGGATAGGGTTTTTCCGATATTCAATCTTATTGAGCGCGCTTCAAAGGAAACAATACTTACTAGAAGAACTATTAACCGTATTTTCCAAGGAATTTCAGATAAACGCAGAAAGCGTATATTTGACAATCCTGAAGGATTTGCATCAGCTTTTATCTTTTCTATCAAAGAGGTCTTAGCTGATCATGTGGCTGCGAATATAGAGTATTTGCTTTTGGGAAAGCTTGAGAATTATGATTTTAGCAAAGTATTCCCTTCTCAAGAGCAACATCCTCAGCGACAACTTGCAAAAGGTTCATCGGCATCTTTATATGATTTTGTCCAATTCGAATCAGATGTTGAGTTGAATTTTATTCAAAGTCGACTTAATAGTGATAAAAGGATCCTTTGTTATTTTAAATTTCCGGATTCATTCAAAGTGAAATTACCAAGGATCATCGGCAATTATGTGCCAGATTGGGGAATCGTCAGACAATCTGAGAATGATAGCTATTTACTAGAATTAGTTCGTGAAACAAAAGCGACCCCTCACGAAAACCTTTTGCAATATACGAATGAAAAAAGAAAAATATGGTGTGCAAAAAAACATTTTGCTGAAATCGGTATTGATTATAGACATATAACAGATAAAAATACGCTCTGGTGGGAATCGTCAAAAAATGACCAGCTAACTTTTGACAGGCTTATGTCGGAAATCCAGATAATTCCTAATATTGAAGAAGGAAAATTCATAACACACTTACCTGTTTTTTCAATAGAAGCAATTGCCACTACCTTTGGAAAGGAAGAATATAACGAATCTCTTGGTTGGGTAGAGGCAAAAATTAGTCACCAATTGGAACCAAATATGTTCGTTGTCAAGGTTGTTGGACGATCAATGGAACCAAGGATTAAGGATGGTAGCTGGTGTGTTTTTAGGTATGAACGTGGCGGATCACGAGAAGGAAAAATTGTTTTGGTCCAATCACGGCAAATAACAGATCCCGAACTTCATGGTCGATATACCATTAAACGATACCATAGCGAAAAAGAAACTCTTGAGGACGGGACTTGGAGACACAAAAGAATCATTCTTTCCCCAGATAACAAGGAGTTTTGCAATATTGTTTTAGAAAATGTCTCTGCTGATGATTTTAGAGTTGTTGCTGAGTTTGTAACAGTTCTGTAAAAAATAGGAATAATATTTCAGAGGAGGTCTCATGAGATTGCGAATTTATCTTGACATAGAAACAACGGGTTTTTCGGCTAATGCTGCTGACTTAACAGTTATAGGATTAAGTATAGAGGAAGGTGAAAAAAATAACTTTAAGCAGTTAGTTGGAGATGGGATATCTATTTCAGAATTGAAAAAATTAATAAAAAAAGGGTGTACATTATATACTTACAATGGATCACGTTTTGATTTACCTTTTATCCATAATAAATTAGGAATTGATTTAGCTAAGCATTGTTTACATAAAGATTTGATGCTTGATTGTTGGAAAAAAAATCTTTATGGAGGATTAAAAAGTGTTGAACGGCAATTAGGCTTGCAAAGAAAGCTGAAAGACGTAGATGGTTATATGGCGGTTATACTTTGGAATAAATATAAAAAATATGGCGATAAAGAGGCACTGCAAAAGTTACTTATTTACAATAAGGAAGATGTGATTAATTTAGGGAAATTACGAAAAAAACTAGGTGTAGGGTAAATATTATTTTTATAAAAAAGGGAGTGGTTCTCTTCTCATCAAGAAATATCAAGCTGGAATTAGAAAAAACAGATATTAGATTTATTGATTCCCATAAAATGGCAAAAGTTATAAGAAAAATAAACCGTATAAGCGCTTTTGATTCACCCCTAACGGATTATTGTTTAACACAAGAGTACAGTAAAGTTGAACAATGGAAGATAAAATATTAAATTCAAACAGGCACAAATTAAAAAGCTAAGTTAGTAAATAATTTTTAAAAGTAATTCGTCTAAGCAAAAGATAATTAGGATATCTAATACTATGAATAATAATTCCTTAAATATATATATCGCCGCGCCATATTCTGCTGACACAAAAGAGAAGCGGAAAAAAAATGTCGAAACCGTTATTGATGCTGCACTTGTTTTATTTAAAAAAGGACATTTTCCATATATTCCGCATCTTACACATTGGGTCGATAAACGTGCTAAAGAAACTAAAGTTGTAATGAAATGGAAAGATTATATGAAATGGCACAGACCATGGCTAGAAACCTGTAACGCATTTCTTTGTCTTAACAGCTCAAAGGGCGCAGATATTGAATTGCAAAGAGCAAAAGAATTGGGTAAAACAATTTTCTATTCAATTAATGAAGTTCCAATCTCTGCAAAACAAAAAAATTATAAACTGAATAAGGAGGCTTTATGAATATTAGACAAATAATCGACAAGATTAACGATAATCAACTTTTTGTACCTGCGTTTCAGCGTGAATTTGTTTGGAAAAGAGAAAACGTTAAGGCTTTGTTTGGTTCATTAATTAAAAAACACCCTTTTGGAACATTGCTCACATGGGAAACAACAAAACCGCCTGAATTAAAGGGCAAAACTCAACACACCCCAGAGATGGGGTCAGTTAAGCTTATTTTAGATGGTCAACAAAGGATTACCTCTCTGTATATGATTATTACTGGTGAAATACCACCTTTTTATACACAACGAGATATCACTCACGATGTTCGGAATCTCTACATCTACTTAAAGACATTAGACCTTGGTTATTATAAACCCAGTATTATGGAAAAAGATCCTTTATGGTGTAATCTTACTGAAATATTGAAGGGTAAAATTAAACCAATAGATATTTTTAAATCGGTTAAAGAAAATAATTCTTTGAGCGCGAGCGCAGATAAAATATTTGAGAACTTGGAACTCATTAGAGCTATTCAAGATCGTGAATTCGTTGAACAATCGATTCCTGTAACTGCCACCATTAAGGATGCAATTGATATTTTTTACATAGTAAATGCCAGCGGAGTCACATTAACTGACGCTGAATTAGCTTTGGCACAAATATCAGGTTATTGGCCTCAAGCTAGAAAACTATTTAAAAAGAAGTTGAAAGAATTAGCTGATAGGGGTTATGTTTTTAAATTGGACTTTATCATCTATGTTCTTCTTGGGATTCTTTATAATATGGGGTCAGAAATGAAAAAACTCCATAGTCATGAGAATAAAGATAAATTACAAGAAACATGGAGAATCCTTGACAGCCAAGTCTTAGACTACGTTATGAGCATAATGCAAAATCGAGCTTATGTTGACCACACAAAAGAAATTAATTCAATTTATGCCTTAGTTCCTATAATTACTTATGTATTTAACAAGTCTGACAAAAAACTTGATGATCACGAAATAAAAATTGTGATAAAGTGGTTTTACTATTCTCAAATACGACAACGCTATGTTAGCCAATTATCGCAGAAATTAGATAAGGATTTAGGAATAATTTCACGCTCAAAAAATCCATTTGATGAACTAATTGCTATGATAGAGAGTGAAAGACCACTAAAAATTACAAAAGACGAATTTTTAGGCAGAGGAGTTTCTCACCCGCTTTTCAACTTAATGAAGTGGTATTTTAAAAGCAAAAATGCTATTTGTTTAGGAACGGGATTAGGAATACGTAAAAATATGGGGAAAAAGTATAATCTTGAGAATGATCATATTTTTTCCTGGTCAATTTTAAAGGCAGCTGGGTATAATAAAAATAACAGATTCAAATACTCATTGGCCCAAGAAATTACTAACAGGGCTTTGCTAACTCAAGAAGAGAATAGGCAGAAAGAGTCTAAAAAAGCAGATGTATATCTTGCAAAAGTCATTGAAAATTATCCTAAAGCGTTAACATTGCAAAGTATTCCAGAAGATCCTGATCTTTGGAAATTAGAGAATTATACAAAGTTTTTAGAAGCAAGACGAACATTGTTAACAAAACAGCTAAATGACTTTATTGAGGGAATTACAGAAACGCGCAAAGAAGAAACACAAGCCACAATCGAAGATATGATTGAGGCTGGCGAAAATGCTCTCACTGAATTCAAAACAACACTTCGTTGGGACGTTAAAGAGGAAAAAGTAAACAAAAAACTCGAAGAAGTTATTTTAAAAACCATTGCAGGATTCAATAATGCTGATGGTGGAACTCTTATTATAGGTGTTAATGACGAATACGAAGTCATTGGATTGGAATCAGACTATAGTACGCTTGAAAATGGGGATAAAGATAGGTTTGAATTGCATTTTAGAAATATCATTAATAAGGCCTATGGAGTCGCATTCGGAACTAGTAATATTTCTATTTCCTTTCCTGATATCAACGATAAAGAGATTTGTGTGATTGATATTAAGAAAGGTAAAAATCCTTTATACAATGCTGTAATCGACAAAAATGGTCAAAAAATCGAAAAGTTTTATGTTAGATCAGGCAATTCCTCTCAGGAAATTTCAAGTTTAGCTGAAATTAATAGTTATATAGATAATAGATTTAAGAATAACTGATAAAAAAATAAGCATTAAACTATTATACATTCTTGACTAGAAAGAAACTGATATCCTCTAAAAGAAAACATTTATTCATTAAAAGGTTGCCTTGAAGGATTTATTAACCAAAATTTAATATGAATATAATCATCCACCGAGGTACGCAAGAAATTGGCGGAAGCTGTGTAGAATTATGCACAGAAAAATCTCGAATACTTATAGATTTCGGAATGCCACTTGTTAACGATAAAAAAGAACCTTTTAATTCAAGAATACTCACTGACAAATCTATAGAAGATCTTAAAAAACTTAAAATCCTACCTGTAATAAAAGGTCTATATAAAGATGAGACAAAAGCAATAGATGCCATCCTTATATCACATTCCCATCTCGATCACTACGGCTTGCTCAGATATGTTCATCCGGACATTCCAATTTATATGAGTAAGGGCGCTAAGGTATTGGTTGAAATATCCAATATTTTTATTCCTCATAAAATAGGGGAACTTAATATAAGCGCTATTGATAAAATTAAAAGTTTTGTTGTAGGAGACTTCAAGATTTATTCATATCTGGTAGATCATTCGGCTTTTGATGCTCGTGCTTTCTTAATTGAAGCTGAAGGCAAAAAAATATTTTATTCCGGTGATTTTAGAGGTCATGGCCGAAAAAATGTTTTATTTGATCGAATGATTGCAAAACCGCCTAAGAATATAGACTATTTGCTTATGGAAGGCTCCATGCTTGGCCGTGGCAAACAATTATATAATGATGAAAATGCTGTTGAGGAACGGATTGAAAAGATTCTTAAAAACTCTTCTAATATAACTTTTCTTTTTGTCTCATCTCAAAATATCGACAGAATTGTTTCAGCTTATAGGGCTTGTCTTAAAACAGGTCATATCCTTGTCGTAGACATTTATACAGCCTATATATTAGATAAGCTTAGAACGGTATCAAAAAATATACCTCAATTCAACTGGCGTAATGTAAGGGTAAAATTCATAAAAAGCCACGCTGATACATTGGCAGAGAAGGTATCTGATAAATTACTATACTTTTATAATACAAAAAAGATTGATATGTTTGAAATAAATAGAAATAAAGATAAAATACTTATGTTAGCTAGAGATAATTCAGTATTTCCTTTGTTTGTTAAAAGCATAAAAAATATTAAAGGGTCTAAGATAATCTATTCAATGTGGAAAGGGTATTTGAATGATAGATTTAAACAATATTGTGCAGATAAAGAAATAGAAATAGAACAAATTCACACAAGTGGCCATGCTACAGTAGAAGACTTAAAAGCCTTTGCTAAAGCTTTAAACCCTAAAGTTTTAATTCCAATTCATACTTTTGAGGCATCTAAATATCCAGACTTGTTTAACAATGTTAAAATCTTAAAGGACGCGGAAAAGTGCGTGCTTTAGCCTTATACTAAAAAAAGACAGTTCTATTTTTAAATAATCAAGAAAGGTAATATATGCCAAAGAAGAAAAAAACTAATGAAGTTGAAACGGTTCATAAACTAACCGTTTTTAAGGGAAAGTGGATAAGAAGAGTAATCCATGATGATGGGTGGTAGTTTTCGGTGACTGATATGATAGAAGCTCTCACGGATAGTTCCGATCCAAAGCAATATATCAAACGAGTCCGCCAGCGAGACCTTAAGCTTAATTCCTACTGGGGTACAATTTGTACCCCGCTTGGATTACTAGCAAAAGATGGTAAGAGAAGGAAGATCAATTGGGGCAATACAGTGAAAAAAGGGACGCTTCTATTTTAAGTAATTAAGTATTGTGTTTTTCGATTTTCAACAATAAAAAGTTTTTCTAAAAACCCTTGCAAACCTTGACATTCTCCGATTTATATTGTATACTTTAATTAGAACTAATTAGTGCTAATTAATGGTAATTATAAGGGAGTTATGATGAAAACAAAAAATGGTTCAAAGACTAAACGTAAAAGTTCAAAAATGGGAGCAAGTGTCATCCCGGCTCTTGAAGCACGGACGCATTTTGGAGAAATAATGAAAAGGGCTTTTAATTCAAATGAAAATTTCATTGTGCAAAAATCAGGAATCGATATGGTTGTAATCATTAACGCAATGCAATATAAACGATTTATTCAGGCGCGGGACGAACATTTTGAAGTCCTTGATCGCATCAGGAAAAGTCTTCCGATAGCATCAGATCATGAAGTAGACGATGACGTCACAAAGGCTATCACTGAAATAAGAAGGCCGAAGCGTGCTTAGAATCGTCTTCGACACAAAATTATTTGTACAAGCAATCCTTACAAAGAAAGGGATTTGTGCTTTACTGCTGACAGCATGGAAAAGAAATCATTATATTTTAATATCTTCAACTGATATTGTCGGCGAAATCGAAAGAGTGTTAATTTATCAACAGATAAGAGGAAAGTATAACCTAACAGAAGCAGATATAGAAGATTTAATCTCACTTTTAGAATCTGAGGCTGCAATTCTTTCAGAAATTCCGAAACTGAACATAATTCAAGATTATCCCCCTAATAATAAATTTCTTGATTGCGCAATAGCAGGAGATGTAGATTATATTGTTGCTGGTGATGCCCATCTTTTAAGCATTAAGAAAATTAAAAAAATTCCCATTATTTCAGCATCTCATTTTGTGAAAATTTTGGGCAGCAAATTATAGATGTTATGCAAAACATCAAAAAATTACCCTTAGCCTTCCTCATTTCCTTCATAATCTTACTTCTACCACTAAAGGCCTCTGCTGAGGTGCTTTTTGGGGGAGATTATCAGAAAGCCCTTCATGAACACCTAACCCAGGCTGAAAA
>Ga0075122_10001726_pt1 | contig 15059 bp, 9 predicted proteins | sample AntAceMetag02UKB_FD_69790 | JGI IMG/M metagenome (GOLD analysis project Ga0075122, IMG submission 69790) | Saline lake microbial communities from Ace Lake, Antarctica - Antarctic Ace Lake Metagenome 02UKB | ecosystem: Environmental > Aquatic > Non-marine Saline and Alkaline > Saline | place... | reverse complement strand
TAGTCACAATGCAAGCTGGTAGTGCTAGTACGCCAATCACTGGAGCATATAGCGGACAAAATTTAACAGGATATTATTCTGGTACTCCAATTGCAACTTTATCTAACAATTCTCTCATATCTCGTGGTATTGGTTCAGGTGGTTCATTTGTGGCTGGCTCATTTGGATTGACAACTAATGCTTCGGATAGTGCTGCCGGAATTTTAACTGCTAACGCACTTTCATTAGACAAAACTGCTGGAGGAAGTGCAACTACAATCGGAACAATGTATTATGGTGATTTTACTTATGATATTTTTAAACCTAGCTTTACTGCCAATAGTAATTTGACAATAGTAAATCAAAGTGTGGATGGAAGTGGTAATGGTAAAGATATTGTTTTTAGTGTTGCTAACGGCACAGATGGAGATGACAATGCTGGTAATTATGTATTTGGTTATGCCACTGGAAGTGGAGATGGTTTAATGAGTAGAGTTATTTATGAAAAATCTCACACAGCCACAGAAGAAGATGACGGTTCAATGTCAGTAATTCCTTGGATCCAAACATCTGGTTGGAATACAGACACATCCGCAGCTGTAGATGGTGCTTTTGTTTGGTCAACAGAGGGCTCGGATGGAGATAATAACACAAATGTATTTGGAGAACACAAACTTCTATGGGTGTCCGAAGATTTTTCTTTGGAGAAATCTTTTATAAGTTTTAGTGACGAGGGGGTTAATTTTGACCTTTCAGCAGAAGCAGAATCTGGAACACAAGAAATGAATGGTAATTTAATTTCTTTTGAAGCCAACGCTTGGAATACTGGTAATGAAGAAGGACAGGGTGTTTATTATTCAATGCAAGCTATGGCAAATGCTGGTGCCAACACAAGTGCAGATTTAATTTTCTTGAATAATAATGGAGATGAAAAGTTTAGATTTACTGATGCTGGGTATCTTGGTATTGGTACTTCTACACCAAGTTCTGTCTTGCATGTGGTAGGTACATCAACTTTTGCGGGTGATGTAAGTATAGCTAGTCTTTCCTCTAATGGAGTAGTTTATTCCAATGGAACTTATTTAACAAATGTTGAAGCCTCTGATGAGCGTTTAAAAACTAATATTGAAAGTATTCCAGATATTTTAGAAAAGATTTTGGGTTTGCGTCCGGTTAGTTTTGATTGGATTAGCAACGGTGAGGCAAGTCTAGGATTTATTGCTCAGGAAATGGAAGAAGTAATGCCAGAATTAGTCAAAGAAGGATTTGGTGGTTATAAAGGTATTTTGTCAGATAAACTTGTGCCATATCTCGTAAAAGCTATCCAAGAACAACAGGTTCAAATTACAAATTTAAATTCTCTAATTTTAAGCGGTTCATTAGATGAATTTGCAGCCGATCAGTCAGAGAAAGGGGCACTTGTATTTGCTGGTGATATTGAGTTTACAGGCCATGTTGCTTTCAATGAAGACACTGTGGGTGTGGCGACTGTCCTAGCTGGTGAGACAGAAGTCCAAATTGATTTTGTAGAAGAATATGGAAATGAACCGGTTGTCACAATTTCACTGGCGACTGATGTTGATTTGGATAAATATTTTGTAAGCGATATTACTACGAGTAGCTTTGCTATTAAAATTTTCCCTACATCTAGTGTTGATATTAAATTTAATTGGCATGCCTTTGGTGTGATTGGTGAAGAAGAGGAAGAAAGTGAGATTGTCGAAATAGATTCAGAAGTGGTAGAAGAAGTCGTTGTAGAAACACCAGTAGAAGAACCTGTTGTGGAGGAAGTTGTTGAAGAGACTGTTCCAGGAGAAGAAACTACAGAGGAGGAAAGTGAGACTGTAGAAACAAATCCAGAAGTGATAGAAGAAGAGGTTATTGTTGAAGAAGGTGCTGACGAAGAAGAAGTCGCTGCAGAAACACCAGCAGAAGAACCTCTCGTAGAGGAAGTCGTTGAAGAGACTGTTCCAGGAGAAGAAAGTTCAGGAGAGGGAGATGTTATTATTGAAACAGATCCAGAAGTGGTAGTAGAAGAGGTTGTTGTTGAAGAAGAAGTCGTTGCAGAAACACCAGCAGAAGAACCTGTTGTAGAGGAAGTTGTTGAAGAGACTGTTCCAGAGCCTGCTGTGGAAGAAGCTCCTGTTGTAGAAGAATCTTCTCCAGTAGAAACCCCAAGTACAGAGAGTACCGAAAGCGCTCCGGTTGAGGCACCCGCAGAGAGTAGTCCTGAGCCTGCAGAATCTGCTCCGAGTGAAACTGTTCCTACAGAAACTAGTGTAGAATAAAGAAAATAAAGTTATAAAATCCACTCTCGTGAGTGGTTTTTATGTGCATTGAAACCAATATCCAAAGGTGTTATAATAGCATTAATTCTGTCCTAGGTGGATAAATTAAACAGATTTTGATATGGCAAAGAAAAAAGAACAATCACGTAAAATTGTTTCGCAGTCACGTGATAAGAAAAAACCAACCGCTCTCATTATTATGGATGGGTTTGGTTTGGTTTCAGCAAAAAATAAAGGGAATGCTATAACACCGGAGACTGCTCCCCATATTTTTGATTATTTAAAAAAATATCCAAATTCTACTTTAAAAACTTATGGTGAAAATGTAGGTTTGTTCAAAGGCCAGCAGGGGAATTCTGAAGCTGGGCATATGAATATTGGAGCTGGCAGAGTAGTAAAACAAGATTTAGTAGATATTTCAGAAGCAATTGCTGATGGAACTTTCTATAAAAATGAAGCTTTCAAACAGGCTATTCATCATGTTAGAAAATATAAGACTGCCATACATGTTATGGGTTTATTAACAGATAGTAATAGTGCTCATGCTTATCCTGAGCATTTGTATGCAGTTTTAGAATTATTAAAAAAAGAAAAAATTAAAAAGGTATACCTACATCTTTTTACAGATGGACGTGATTCTTCTCCTCATGGGGCGGCAGGTTTTTTAAAAAAACTTAGAAATAAAATGAAAAATGGGGAAGAAATTGCTACTGTGATGGGGCGTTTTTATGCTATGGATAGAAATAAAATTTGGGAAAGAACCGAACAAGCTTACGAGGCTATGGTGGAGGGTAAGGGGTGTAATGCCAAAAGTGCTGAGGAAGCTTTATCCCAATCTTATAATCGTGAAGAAACAGATGAATACATTTGTCCTACTGTTATTATAAAAAATAGTAAACCAATTACCACCATCAAGGATAATGATGCAGTTATTTTTATTAATGCTCGTAGTGATAGGGCACGTCAGATCACCAAGGCATTTGTGCAAGATGATTTTAATAAGATGAATCCAGGTAGTTTCAAACGAACTAAACGTCCAGAGAATACGCGTTTTGTGGCTATGACAGATTTTGGTCCAGATTTACCAGGGATTTTTACAGTATTTCCTAGTCCGGATATAGAAAATTGTTTGTCAAAAGTAATTGGCGAAGCCTATAAACAATTATATATTTCTGAGACTGAAAAATATGCTCACGTTACTTATTTTATAAATGGTGGTTTTGCAGACCCTCTAAATGGTGAAGATCGGGAGTTTATAAAATCTCCTTCTATTCGTTCTTATGCCAAAAAACCAGAAATGAATAGTAAAAAAATGGTAGAAAAAATTGTTAATTATATAAAGACTGGTAAATACAATTTTATTTGCGTGAATTTTCCTAATGCTGATATGGTAGGGCACACAGGAGATTTTGAAGCCGGTAAAAAAGCTGTTGGTGCGGTTGATTTGAGTGTGAAGAAAATTGTAGATACTTTATTGACCAAAAATGGACAGGCTCTCATAATTGCTGATCATGGCAATGCTGATGAAATGATAAATTTAAAAACTGGTGAGATGATGACAGAGCATACTACCAATCCAGTGCCTTGTATTTTGGTGAGTAAAAATAATAAAGGTGTAAAATTAAAAAATGGTAAGCTGGCTGATGTGGCTCCAACTTTGTTGAAAATGATGAATATTGATAAGCCAAAAGAAATGACAGGACGGAGTTTAATTTAGGAAATTTCAAATTATAAATTATGTCTCAAAGACCAAAACCAGTAGTCCTTGTCATTTGTGATGGTTGGGGAGTGGCTCCAGATGGGGAGGGAAATGCCATTGCTCAGTCCAAGACACCAAATTTTAAAAAGTTTGTGAGTGAATATCCAGTAATGACGCTACACGCCTCTGGTAATGAGGTGGGTCTTATGTTTGGTGAAATGGGAAATTCGGAAGTGGGTCATTTGAATATTGGTGGCGGAAGAGTTTGTTATCAGACATTGCCGAGGATAAATAAAAATATTGAAGATGGAGATTTTTTTAAGAATAAAGCTTTGCTTGAAGCTATGGACAAAGTTAAAAAAAATAAATCAGCTTTGCATTTGATGGGTTTAGTTGGTCCAGGGCATGTGCATTCTAACACTGATCATCTTTATGCCTTGCTTGAACTGGCAAAAAAAGAAAAAGTAAAACAGGTTTATTTACATTTATTTTTAGACGGACGTGATGCTCCATATAATTCAGGAATTGATTTTATTCATCATATAAAAAAGAAAATAAAAGAATATGGTCGTGGGGAAATTGCTTCTATTTCTGGTAGATTTTATGCTATGGATAGAGACAATCGTTGGGATAGGGTAGAAAAAGCTTACAAGGCAATTGCTTTGGGTCAAGCTGTGGAGTATTACAAAGATCCTGTGGAAGCAGTCGAGACCTCTTATAAAAAGGAAGTCTACGATGAAGAATTTATCCCGACAGTTATCGGTGCAGAAGGTAAGCCAACAGCGACAGTTAATTCGGGTGATGCTTGTATATTTTTTAATTTTCGTCCAGACAGAGCACGTGAGCTTACTAAAGCTTTTATTTTACCTGGGTTTTCCAAATTTAAACGTGAGTATACAAAAGATATTACTTTTGTGACTATGACGGAGTATGAAAAAGAGTTACCAGTCGTAGTAGCCTATTCTCCGCAAGTTTTACATAATGGATTGTCAGAAGCAATCAGTAGAGAAGGTTTAAAGCAATTTCATATTGCCGAAACAGAAAAATATGCTCATGTGACTTTCTTTTTTAATGGTACAATAGAAGATCCTTTTCCAGGCGAAGATAGAAAAATAGTGTCATCACCAAAAGTTTCTTCTTATGATCAACAACCAGAAATGTCTGCTCCAGAAGTAGCTCGTGAAGTTGTAAAAGCAATTGAGTCAGAAAAATATGATGCAATTATTGTTAATTTTGCTAATACTGACATGGTGGGTCATTGTGGTAAATTAAAACCAGCTATTAAAGCTTGTGAAGCCGTGGATAAAGTTTTGGGACAAGTGGCTGATCATGTACTTGCTAAAGATGGAGTACTACTTATTACAGCTGATCATGGTAACGCTGAGGAAGTAAAAAATTTACAAACTGGAGAAAAAAGTAAAGAACACAGCACCAATCCTGTACCATTTATAATTATCGGTAACAAATATAGAGGTGAAGCTGGTCCAGCAGGAGATCCACCAGAAGGGGATCTAAGTTTGCTCCAACCAGTTGGGATGTTAGCTGATATTGCACCAACAATGCTCAAGATTATGAAAGTAAGCAAACCAAAGGAAATGACGGGAAGAGCGTTGCTCTAGAATTATGAATTAAAAATTTTGAATTACGATTCAATTTCGAAATTCTAATTTAAAAATTGAATAGAAATTCTTACTTAGAAATTTCAAATTAAAAAACCGCGTTTATACAGCGGTTTTTTTTATTAAGATAATATTTTTAATTACCGATCTGTTTCTTTATGTGTGCAATAATTTCTTCTTCTACTTCTTTCAAGCTTTTGCCGGCAATGATTGTGGTGGCTTGTTTTTTGTCACCTACCACAGAGTTAAAAGGTTGAAGCAGACTAGAGGCATTATAATTTTTATTAACATTTAGAATTACATGAATACGTGGAGTTTTTTCAGCTTCACTACTTTGTTCATGAAAAAGTACTATCAAGTCAGCTTCAGGCGAATTGCTAATAAGTTCCTCCACAATATCATAGAGTTCTTGTGAATGGGCACCTGAGCGAATAAAATCATCACGAGTAATCGTGGTCCAGACCAAGTTATTACTTCTATCATGTTCAATATTAGACAAAGCCTTGCCCCAAAGCTTCAAAGTGGACATAGTTTTGGTGCGGTATAGATTTTGTACAATATGATCACGATCAGCCCCCAATTTCATTAGTTTGCTAGCCAGAGACAGAGTGTTCGGTTTTATATTTTGACTTTTAAAACTTTTAGTATTGAAAATGATGGCAGTTAGAATTGCTTCAGCTACCTTATCATTGATATGTTCTTTGCCTAAGTTTTCTAGTAAATTGAATAGTACCTCACCAGTGGAAGTGGCCGTGGTATCAATGGCATTAATTTGACCAAAATGTTCATTGGTAGTTTTATAGTCAATATTAATAATTGGTTTATCATAAAAAAGTTCAGTGTTGCTATCATAAATAGGACCAAGTGATTCCAAATTGGGAGTATCCAAAGTAAAAATTAAATCATATTTAAAATCAGATTGAGCAGTACGGATATCATCGCGAGTCAAAAAGCCTTGTTTTGGTGTGATAAAAATTCTTAGTTTATCTTCTTTTAGATCATAGCTAAGTTCATGAACACCAGTTTTTTCACTATCAACTGTGATAATAAATTTTTGTAAATGAGAAAAATTGTTTTTTATGGTTTGAGATTTTTTGAGAAAGTTTAGGTTTTTTGGCAGACTAAAACTATGCACAACTATATCTACTCGTTTTCCTAGATTTTCCAAATACAAAGCCAAAGCAGCGGCTGAGGCAATCGCATCTCCGCTTCCATCTTGTCTAAAAGTAATTAAGATATCTTTTTTACCAGCCAAGATTTTTTCAATTTGTTGACTTTCGTTTAACATAGTTACGGATTACTGATACCCTCAGGACATTCGTCTTTGCGAATAATCCTGATTTACGGATGTGTAAATCACATAAGAACTTCTAAAAATAAAAATTCTTATGCAACCCTCCTTTCCTCCTTTTTTGTTGGGTTGCTCCCTCATCTCAGCCGGACGGAGTACGCCTGGACAGATGAAATAAATCGGCCTAGTCTCGCCCACCAACGACAGGGGCACATGATGCTGTCCTCCTCCTGCTCAATGCAGGAATATGATTTCGTCATGCTTGGCGTGCTTCTTGCGACGCCAGATGACGAAAAAGATTCCAGTGAGAACGAGCGAAAAAATTCCTGCTCCAACAAGCGAGGATTTTTCGTTCGTCATTCCGATTGTGATTAACCAGAGACCGAACAGAGTGGACATTCCCACAACTAGTTTCATTTTCTATTTCTACCTTTCAACTTGAATTGTGTTTCCTCCAACAAAAAAACTTTTTAAGCATTCTTTTTGGAAGACCCCCTCTGTATATAGAATAGATAATTATACCTAAAAATGAAATTATTGTCAACTAAGCCAAATATCCAAGTATGTGGATAAGAATTAGGCTAAAATAAGGCTTTTTCTTGCACTTTTCCCCTAAATCGTGTAATCTATAATGTACAGCCTATAGGGCTTATATATTAAGTTTCAAATAGTATGGACTTAGAAAAAGAGATTTTATCACTTCAAGAGAGAAATAAGAGGGTTGAAGCTGGGAAAGCTTGGGAAGTTAGTAATTTTAGAAAATTAGTTATTTTTGTAGCTACTTATATTATTGCTGCAATTTGGTTGTATTTGATAAATGATAATAATCCTCTTTTGACTGCTTTTGTGCCGGGATTGGGTTGGTTGTTGTCTACCTTAAGTTTACCTTTTATTAAAAAATGGTGGGTTAAAAAGTTTTTAAAATAATTATGAAAGAGCTTCCAAAGGCTTACGAGCCACAAAAATACGAAGATGATATTTATAAACGCTGGGAAGAGTCTGGTTTTTTCTCGCCCGATGCGAGTCCTCCTTGGGTGGATAATCCAGATGATCCAAAACGTCCTTCTTTTAGTATTGTCTTGCCTCCTCCAAATGTCACAGGTACACTTCATATGGGGCATGCAGCTATGCTCGCTATTCAAGATTTGATGGTGCGTTATCATCGTATGAAAGGGGACAAAACTCTTTGGCTTCCAGGTACAGATCATGCTGCGGTAGCGACCGAATCAAAAGTAGAGAAATTACTTATAAAAAATGAAGGTTTTACAAAACCAAAAGAAGAATTGGGTAAAGAAAAATTTTTAGAACGTGTAGATAAATTTGCTCAGGAATCTCATGATACTATTGTTAATCAAACAAAAAAAATGGGTTCATCTCTAGATTGGTCTCGTGAGGCTTTTACCTTGGATGAGCAACGTCATAAAGCTGTTTATACTGTTTTCAAAAAAATGTATGATGATGGTCTTATTTATCGTGGATATCGTGTGATTAATTGGTCAGTAAAGGGGCAGTCAACTTGCAGTGATGATGAACTTGTACATGTAGAACGTCAGGCAAAAATTTATACATTCAAATATAGTGAAGATTTTCCAATTGAAATTGCGACTACACGTCCAGAGACAAAATTGGGGGATACTGCCGTGGCAGTCAATCCAAAAGATAAAAGATATAAAAAATTAATTGGCAAAGTATTTGAAGTAGAAAATTTTGCAGATTCAGGTTTGGATTTAAAAATTAACATTATTGCCGATGATCATGTAGATATGAAATATGGGACTGGTGCTGTAGGTGTTACGCCTGCACATAGTTCGGTTGATTTTGATATGTATATGGCACAAAAAGCAAACGGGAATGATATAGGGCTTATAGAAGTAATTGATAAGGATGCAAAAATGACCGATAAGGCTGGAAGCTATGAAGGTTTAGGTGTTTTAGAAGCTCGTGGAAAAGTAGTAGAGGCTTTGAAAAAAAATAAATTATTTATACAAGAAGAAGAAACCATACAAAATGTAGGAACTTCTGACAGATTTGGAGATGTTGTAGAAGCATTGCCAATGACCCAATGGTTTATTGATGTTAATAAAAAATTCACAGTTGAAAACGCAAAGTTGAAAGATGTTGAAAATGGTAAAGACTATAGTTTAAAAGAATTGATGCAAAAAGCTGTAAAGAGTAAACAAATTGAAATTATTCCCGAGAGATTTGATAAGACATATTTTCACTGGATAGATAATTTACGTGACTGGTGTATTTCTCGTCAGATTTGGTATGGACATCAGATCCCTGTTTGGTATAAGGGCGAAGAAATCTATGTGGGCACAGAAGCTCCGGAGGGAGAGGGTTGGGAGCAAGATTCAGATACACTTGATACCTGGTTTTCTTCTGGTCTTTGGACTTTTTCAACTCTTGGTTGGCCAGACGAAACAGCTGATATGAAGAATTTTCATCCTACATCTGTAATGGAGACTGGTTATGATATTTTGTTTTTTTGGGTGGCCAGAATGATTTTGATGAGCACTTATGTTTTGGGGGATGTTCCTTTTGAAAAAGTATATCTTCACGGACTTGTGCGTGACGAAAATGGTGAAAAGATGAGCAAAACTTTGGGTAATGTGATTGATCCTCTTGATTCTATAAAAGAATATGGAGCTGACGCAACTCGCCTTTCACTTTTGCTTGGTAATACACCTGGTAATGATGTGAAATTAAACGAAGATAAAATTGCGAGCTTTAGAAATTTTGCTAACAAACTTTGGAACATGTCTAGGTTTATGCTTATGAATATTGATGAACCAAAGATTGATATTGCAAGACCTGAAGCTAAAACCTTAGCTGACAAGTGGGTATTATATAGATTAGACAGAATAGTTTTGGAATTAGAAAATTCATTTAAAAAATTTGATTTTTCTTTTGCTGGTGAACAATTGAAATCTTTTACTTGGGATTATCTTGCAGATGATTATCTAGAGTATGCAAAGATTGAGAGTGGTAAAGAGGAAATTTTAAATTATATTTTAAATACTATTTTGAAATTGTGGCATCCATTTATGCCATTTGTAACAGAGGCTATTTGGCAAGAGATTTATGGAAATAAACAGATACTAATGGTGGAGAAGTTTCCGGAAGATACTGTTGAGTTAGACGAAGATTCTTTTCAAAATTTTCAAAAAATTAAAAATGTAATTGCAAAAATTAGAAATGTACGTGCAGAAAATGGAATTGAACCAGCTAAAAAAATAGATGTAAAAATTTCTGCAGGTGATAAAAAAGTTTTAATAGAAGAAAACGAACAGATTATAAAGAGACATTGGACTAATATTGAAAACTTGGAGATAGGGGAAAAGATAGATCAACCAGAAGGTTGGCTTGGTTTTGTAGAGGGTGGTGTAGAAGTTTTTGTAGATTTGTCTGGAGCAATTGATAAGGATAAATTAAAAAAAGAAGCAGAGAATTTAGAAAAATATATAGTTGGGGTTGAAAAGAAATTGGAAAATAAGAAATTTGTTGATAATGCCCCTAAAGAGGTTATAGAAAAAGAACAAGGTAAATTGAGAGAAGCAAAAGAAAAATTAGAAAAAATTAAAGAACAAATCTAAATATATGAAAACAAATACTGACGAAAAATTAATTGCACAAATCACTACTCGCGGGGTAGAAAATATTTATCCTAAAAAAGAATTTTTGGAAAGTCGTCTTAAGTCTGGTGAACAGCTGACTATTTATACAGGTTATGATCCAACTGCACCTACTTTGCATATTGGTCATGGTATTACGATGCTAAAACTTCGTCAGTTTCAGGATTTAGGGCATAAAATTATTATGTTGATTGGTGACTTTACTGGTATGATTGGTGATCCCACTGATAAAACCTCTGCTCGACAAAAATTGACTAAAAAAGAAGTGGAAAATAATTTTAAAGATTACAAAAAACAAGCTGCTAAAATTTTAAATTTTAAAGGCTCAAATAGAGTAGAGGTAAAATACAATAGCAAGTGGTTGGCTAAGATGGATTTTGCTGATATTTTGGAATTAACTTCTCATTTTACAGTGCCTCGTCTTTTGGAGCGTGATATGTTTCAAGAAAGGTTAAAAGAAGGGAAAACAGTTTATTTGCATGAATTCATGTATCCGGTTATGCAGGCTTATGATAGTGTGGTGATGGGTGTAGATGGTGAAATTGGTGGTAATGACCAGACTTTCAATATGTTGGGTGGACGTGATTTGATGAAAGATTTAAAAAATAAAGAAAAATTTGTTTTGACTGGAAAACTTCTTACAGACAATAGTGGAAAGAAGATGGGTAAGAGCGAAGGTAATATGATTGCTTTGTCTGACTCTCCAGAAGATATGTTTGGAAAAGTAATGCGTTGGAATGATGAGATGATCGTGCATGGTTTTGAGCTTTGTACAAAAGTACCAATGGAGGAAGTAGGAGAAATTAAAAAGGCGATGGAGGGTGGGGCTAATCCACGAGATTATAAACTGCAATTGGCATATGAGATTACCAAGACTTTCTTAGGAGAAGCTGAAGCTGAGCAAGGTAAGGCTCATTTTGGACAAGTAATTCAAAGTAAAGACAAGCCAGAAGAGATGAAAGAATTGAGTCCTTCAAAAAATGATATTATCACAGTTTTGGTTGAAGCTGAGTTTGTAAAAAGTACCACTGAGGCTCGTCAGAATATTAAAGGCGGAGGAGTGAGAATTAATGATGAGAAGGTTGAAAATATTGACGCGGAAGTTAAATCAGGGGACACAGTACAAAAAGGTAAACGATTTTTTGTACGTATCGTGTAACATATAACTTGTAACATGTGACTTATGGGGGAGGGAACATTCCATGAACAGTTAAAAAATACGATACATCAGTATGTGTTGCTTTCTTACAAGCATACTAAGAAATATCCTGCTGATGAAAGATTTGGGTTAATTTCACAAGATAAAAGATCTTCGGTCTCTGTAATGTTAAATTATGTTGAAGGTTTTGCTAGAATGAAGACTGGGGTAATGGTGTATCAGTTTGAAATTTCCTATGGATCTTTGAAAGAATCAATTTATTGTCGATTTTTAGCCAAAGAATTAGGTTATATTTCAGAAGAAGAATATCAAAAAGCATTCATTTTAAAAGAAAAAATTGGGAAAATGTTATATGGAACAATAGAGGGAATTAAAAATAAAAAATAAGTTACAAGTTATACGTCATATGTTACAAGTAGTTGAAGAACAATTAACAGACATATTAAAAAAAGCAGGTGTAAAAGGTGAGATAGAATTTAGTAAGCCTCCAAAACCAGAGATGGGCGATTTTGCCTTTGCTTGTTTTGATATTGCAAAAGAAAAAGAAAAGAATCCTGCAGAAGTTGCAAAAGGTTTGGATAAAAAAATAGGCAAAGTTAAAATTCCGTTAGTTGCGTCTGTAAAAGCATTTGGTCCTTATGTTAATTTCTTTTTAGATTCGTCCGAGCTAGCTAGATTGATACTTACAGAAGTAAATAAAAAGAATTTTGGTAGTAATAATATTGGCAAAGGTAAAAGAGTTTTAATAGAGTATCCTAGTCAAAATACTCACAAAGAATTTCATATTGGTCATTTGCGCAATGCTTGTATTGGAAATTGTTTGGTAGGGCTTTATAAAAAAAGTGGTTATAAAATGACTAGTATTAATTATATAAATGATTTTGGAGCTCATGTAGTAAAATGTTTGTGGGGGATACAAAAATTTCACCATGACATGCCAAAAGTAGAAAATAAACAAAAATGGTTGGGTCAGGTTTATGCCAATGCCAATAATGAAATTAAAGATTTGGAAAGTGCAGAAGAAGAATTAAATGATTTACAAAAAAAACTTGAAGGTAAGGATAGAGATATAACAAAATTATTTAAGCAAACTCGTCAATGGAGTTTGGATGGTTTTGAAAAGTTGCATAATGAACTTGGTATAAATCACGCCAGCACTTTTTACGAAAGTGAGATAAAAGCTAAGGGCCAGAAAAAGGTAGACCAACTTTTACAAGATTGTATTGCTGAGGTGGGGGAGAGAGGGGCAATTATTGTTAATTTAGAACAGTTTAATTTGGATATTGCCTTACTTCGTAAATCTACTGGCGCTGGACTCTACATGACTAGTGATTTGGCATTGGCCGAAGAGAAGTTTAAAAAATATAAAATTGATCAGAGTATAAATATTACAGGGACAGAGCAAGAATTTTATTTCAAACAATTGTTCAAGATTTTACAGATGTCTGGTTTTACTCAGAATATGGTTCATGTTGGCTATGGTTTGGTAAATCTTCCAGAGGGAAAGATGTCGTCTCGTACTGGTACCGTAATTCTTTATGAAGATTTGCGTGATGAAATTTTTAAACATTTACAAAAAGAAACCAAAGACCGACATTCAGATTGGAAAGATAAAAAAGTAGACCAAACAGCTTACAAATTAACTATGGCAGCACTTAAATTTACTATGCAAAAGCATGAAGCTGCTAAAGTGATTACGTTTGACATGAAAGAAGCTGTCAGTTTTGAGGGTTATAGTGCACCATATGTTTTGTATGTTGTAGCTAGAATAAATAGTCTGATAAGAAAAGGTGGAGCAGGAAAAATAAATCATGAATTATTATTAGAGCCAGAAGAAAAACAATTACTATTGCTATTGGGAGAGTATTGTGGTATAGTTGAAAAAGCTTTACGAAATTATAATCCAGCTGTTATTACAAAATATTGTTTTGATCTTGCACAAGAGTTCAATAATTTCTATAATAAACACAGTGTTTTAGGCAATGAAAACAAAGATTTGAACAAAGCCAGGTTGGCTTTATCCGGGGCTGTAAAAGTGGTTTTAGAAGATGTTTTAAATATTCTTACTATCGAAACATTGGAGGAGATGTAATCTTTATGAATTTTATCAAAAGAATTTTTTTTAAAAAATCTGAAATAGAAATTCCAAGATGGTTTTTTTTGTTGGGAATTATACTTTGTGTTGTGGGTTTGGCCAATGCAACTTATCTAACAGTAGAGCACTTTAGTATTGATGATATGATTTGCCCCTTTAATGGAGGGTTTGTTGATTGTGTTTTGGTAAACACTAGTATATATTCAGAGATTTTTAATATTCCAATAGCTATTTTAGGGATGTTGTATTATTTGACTTGTTTAACAGCATTCATAATTTTAAAAAAAATTAAAAAACAACCTATTTTTCAATTGTTGTCTGGTCTAACTTTTTTAGGTCTTTTGTTTAGTATTTGGCTTACCTTTGCACAGGTTGTAATTTTAAAGGCGGTTTGTACTTATTGTTTATTGTCAGCTTTTATTTCTTTGTGTTTGTTTGTATTGGATTTAGTTTTTATATTAAAAAATAATTTTTATAAAGAAAATTTATTATGAGTATAATAAAACTTAAAAAAGAAGAATGTAACTTTTTACCAGAGTTTTTAGATCATGAGGGGGTTTTTAAAATGGAAGATAAACAAACTGGATTGAAAGGTTTTGTGGCTATACATAATAATAATTTAGGCCCAGCTTTAGGGGGAACAAGAATGTTATCTTATCAAAATGAAGAAAATGCTTTGAAAGATGTGTTACGTCTCTCTAGGGCAATGAGTTATAAATGTGCTTTGGCTGGAGTAAGATATGGTGGGGGCAAAGCTGTAATTATTGGTGATTCTAAAAAAGATAAAAATGAAGATTTGTTGAGATCTTATGCTAGATGCATAGGTGAGTTAAAAGGTCAGTTTTATACTGGTGAAGACGTCGGTATAAGTAAAAAAGACGTCCAAGAAATAATGTTAAGCGAAGCTTCTTATTTTATAGGTAAAAAAAATCAAGCAGAGGATCCATCTCCTTTTGCCTCGTTGAGTACTTTTTATTCTATTCAGGCAGCAGTTGAATCAGTTTTCAATCTTTCCAGTCTGAAAGGACTGAAAGTGGCTGTAAAAGGAGTGGGTAAAGTAGGTGGAGAATTGGTAAGATTATTGATTGAGGTTGGTGCCAAGGTAATAGTTGCAGATATTGATATTGAGGCGTTGAAAAAAATTGAAGAACAATTTAGCGATGTAGAAATAGTTGAACCAGATCAAATTCATAAAATGGATGTAGATATATATTCTCCCTGTGCTTTAGGTGACGAATTTAGAGATGATAATAAGACAGAAATTAAGGCCAAAATTATTGCTGGGGCAGCAAAT
>Ga0075122_10001725_pt1 | contig 15064 bp, 24 predicted proteins | sample AntAceMetag02UKB_FD_69790 | JGI IMG/M metagenome (GOLD analysis project Ga0075122, IMG submission 69790) | Saline lake microbial communities from Ace Lake, Antarctica - Antarctic Ace Lake Metagenome 02UKB | ecosystem: Environmental > Aquatic > Non-marine Saline and Alkaline > Saline | place... | reverse complement strand
ATCATCTGCAAACGGACCCCCCTGCGGCACTATTCCACCATCTGACTCTACCATCACTTTGCACCTCCCGGATGTCTATAACGCCTTGAACACATGGTCATCGAAGTCCTTCACGATGCGATCCTGGACGCTCTCGATAACGTCCTCGTCCGTCTGCCAGTGGCCCTTGTGCATCCATGCCTGCCGCTCCGCCGACTGCACGAAGGGCGCATACTTGGTATTGTTCCCCACCACGCCCCGGAAGCCGCCCTTCTCGATCAGTGATGTCCAAGCCTTCATCAATTGATCCGTGCGCCGATATGTCGAATTAGGCGGCCGTGGCGGATACACCTTCAGCGGCTTGCGTATCCGAGCCAGGCTCCGCACCATCACCGGGCGCAGATGCGACGCTGCGGCTTCGGTACTGCCCAGCTTGGCCGTCAACCGGTCGAGACCCTTGATGGTGATACGGACGGTCATGGTGCTCCCTCTTGCTCTAACAGCCGTTGCGCCCGATTTTTTAGCTGCTTATACGGTGCTCTCGGCGGCAGGCGAATTGCACAATACAGACACCGGCTGATAGGAATGTGATAATAATCACCATTTGCTAACTCGTGTACCAGAGACCAGTATCTCCCATATCGGAATATCCGTTCTCCATTTGCGTCATCCCTCAGTCGGTCACACTCATGCTGGGGGCTATGTCCCCTCCGCACTTCTGCCACATTTGTAATAACCCTCTCGTCGCTCATGGCAATCTCTCCCCCCTCACATCGACAGAATATATGCGGCCCAATAGCATCGAAGCTGCCGTCATCCTCAAACGGTGGCGATTCCCATTTAGCCTCTGGGTCGTAGACGCATATCAGAGGTGCTTGACCGTCACGTTCATCATGACACAATCCGCCGCTAACGTCAATTACAGGTCCGTCGCTCATGGCTGCTCCTTCGGCCATCGCAAAACTATGTCTATCATCACAGCAACGCCCCCCGTCACCAGAAGTGGCAATGATGCAATACCGATCATCCTAGACAGGGCATGGCCGCTCGAAATTGGGAGACTGGGAATTACAACCCCCACGGCACATATTACTACAACCATCACTAAGATAGTCGCCAAGGCACTGAAACACACATAGTAAATGCTCTCCCAGATGCTGACACCTCTCTTGTCACTCATGGCAGCTCCTCGCCCTCCATGACTACGTTCACATCGTTGCCGTGTGTGTCGATGGTAAGCGTGACCTCACCAACGATTCCGTTGGCCTGGCACTCATACGAGTAATTCAACCCGAGCAAGGGCACATCATCATCCGATAGCACTTCCAAGAACTGGTCGTATGTGTCCGGCTTCTCCCAGTCATGCCGGTAGCTGAAAAGTGTCTGCCAGTGCACCGGCTCCTCAGCCGACACCGGGGCCATTTCCTGATCTAGCGTCCGGGCCAGTTCGCCCCGCCAGTATGCCTCGGAATGAAACGCGACAACCAGCAGCATTACTGTCGCAAGCGAAAGCATCGCTACAATAATCCATGTAACCTTTCCACATTTCCTGTCACTCATGGTGATCTCCTTTTCTACTCCAATTTCTGTGTTAGAAACTTTTGAACGCTGTCAAGCCAGTCAGAGATTTCCTCCTCACTCATATATTCAGTAATTGCTGAGTATATGGCCCCGGCAACTATCTCCGATTCTGTTCTAGGCTGAATGCATTCCCCGTCACTCATGGTGATCCCTCCTCTTCTATCGCTTCAAATCGAATCCCGTTGTCGCCGGGGTAGGGTTCGGTGTGGTCGTGCTCGCCGGTCAGGATGGGTTCCGGAATGCCGTCGGGATAGGCTTTGCACTTCCATCCTTCGTGGCCGAAATGTCTACACCCCACGCATTGCGGTAATTCCACAATCATTGCAACAGTCCCTCGATAAATTCCCGAAGCTCGTCAGGGACATATCGTGCCCTGTCAGAACTTATGGCTATAGCCGCGAATGCTTCGGCAAAGCCCTCGCGCCCCGGCCTATGCATATTATACATATCTTGCCCAGCATAACCAGACATTTCCAATAATCGCCGCTTCTCTGCCAGTGGCAACCGCTGAACTATCTGGTTGCCCACTCCACCGCTTCTTGCATCTAGCATGTGAGCGTACTCATGCCAAATTGTATCGCTGTATGTAGTCCCCACAGTATAGGGCGTGTCGGTATTGTAAGTTGCTCGCCAAGTGTTATTGTCCTCTGCCATTCTCTCAGCGATTTTGTTCCAATTCGCCCGCTTCTTCAGCACAAGTTTCTTATCAGTCCAATCATAAGCAGCATAAGACCACCGTGGCATCTTTCCGAATACTACATCTGCGCCTGGTGAGTCAGTCATTCTCTGCTCAATCTCTGCGAGTGTTCTAATTGAATCGTTTACGTGTTGCCGTGATGCCCCCTTGAATCCCGACACTCGGCTCTGCAAATGGGTTCTGGCCCACTCCTCGGCCTCTGCCATTGTCGCAAACTCCGGCACTTCCTCAACGTCTACCGGCACCACCGGCACCACCGGTGCACCCGCTACCGCCCCCTGCTCCTGCGGCAGCACCTTCGCGATGCCGACGGAGGTGTTATGTAGCGGATCACACAGAGGGCAAACGTTACCATCGTTAGCCGTGAGCCAGATCCAGTGCCACACCCCCGGTTCGCGCTCCTCCAAATCCAGGTCGCACCGGCAACTTACGTGCAGTGGCGGTCTCTGTGTCGGGTCCTGCTCCACCAGCCCCGACGCGTGCCACGTTTTGATATTTCCTTCTACAAAACTCCTGGTAATTTCGGTTACGGCGATTCTCTCCGCCCGCCGCTTCCCGAACATCGGCTCCAGGTCCCGCTTCAGCACATCGAGGTGTTCCCCGCTCTCGATCCAGTCCGCCATGTGCCGTCTCAGCGTCTTGCCGGAGGTCTGGTTGATCTGGTCGTACAGCTCCTTGAGGTAGCCGTTGCCCCGCTCCCCCACCGGGATGTCGCCCATGTCGGGACCCAACACCCAGTCCCGCACCTCTTCGTTGACCAGCTCCCAGTCCACGCCGTCGAATTGTATCTCTTCGGGAATGGCCTTCACCGGCGCTGACAGCCTGTCCATGAGTTCGGTGACCCCCAGCATGGCTCCGTCCAGCAGCGTTCGCCGCAAGGCGTTCCACAGGGGTTGTCCGTATTTATCCAGCTTGTCCGTCACCGCTGACGGTGTTTTGTCGCCCCGCAGGGCGTTGTTAAGTTGCGATTGTAACGCGGCGGTGATCTCTCGAATAGCCCGCCGCTCCAGCTTCATCCTGGCAGCATTGTCACGGGTAGCCTTCCCAGCCATAGTCGGGAAAGGGGCCGCCAAAGGCAGCCTTGACCTCCTCGGCAGTGCTGGCCGTGTCCAGAGCATCCATGATCTGCGTCTTGATCTGCTCCCCGATGGCATCACTCTCGAAGTTGTAGCCTGGCGGCTCGTTGTTCTTCAGCCGCCGCAGTGCGATCCCCTGCCACCGCCGCAAGTCGGCTTTCATCTCGCCGTTGCTCTTCATCTGCCCCGTACCCATCGAGGGAATCGCGGCAAAGCCACCGTCACCACCACCCTTGACTGCTAACGGAAATAGCGTCTCGCCCAGCTCATTGTCAGAGAATGGCTCTTTGCCCAACACCGCCCGCACTTCGTCCAGGGTCTGAGCCTGGAAATATAGGCCCCGCTCTTTTAGCTCCAGATCCCGGTTCCGCAGGCGGATGTCCTGGTAGCGAGCCACATACTGCTCGCCATAAGCCGGTTGCACAATCTGGGCCGTGATCTCGTCGTGCATCATCACCAATAGGGGCCAGACCGCCTGATCGATTAGAGTGGCCTTCGCCGCCTCCGCGTTGGCTCGATTCGCCTTCTCCGACCAGTAGCCCGCCGGGTAGCCGAAGATACGGTCTATTTCCTGCCGGGAGAAGTCCCGCCCGGCCAGGAACTCGCTATCCCTCTGAGCCACCGTTACCGCCTCCGCCTTGATGTCCCCCGCCCTGGCCACCAGGAAGCGGCGCTGTTCGTCCAACAACTGCTGGTTAATGTCCAGTTTGACTTGCTCGAATTGGGGAGAGGTCATCTGCGGCACACTGAGAATCATTTGCAACGCCGCCCCATTATTGAAGAAGTCCCGGTTCCACCGGGCCGCACTGACATCGGTCTCCAGGGCCAGACGATAGGCACTCATGGGTGACAATCCCCGGTGGTAGTCGAATGGATTCGGGAAGCGGAAGAAACACACCTGCTCCGGTTCCAATCGCTGTTCCGGCTCGCCCTGCTGGCCCTTGTAGCCATAGCCAGAGATGTAAGTCGCCGGGTCGGGAATCGGCCTCATCCGCGAGGCCGGTAGAGGCCATATCTCCCGCACTTGCCCGGCTTGGTCGAAGACCTTCAACCAGTAGGCTTCGCCTCGGAGCAGCCACCAGTACAGCGTGTACTGTCTCAGCCAAGTCCCGCCCATGAAGTCGTTGGGCCGGCGCATGATCTGCTCAAATTCGTGGTCAATGACTTCCTCAAGCTCTTCGCCTTTGCGTTCGTATATGCCGATGTCCGCCTGGCTCGCTTCGTTGGCGATGCCCTTGATGTCCGAGTATACCCACGACGATGTAATCGCCAGGCGTTCGCGCTGTTCGTCGGACCAATCCGACCAGTCCTCTACCGTCGCACCTAACGGGGCCTCACCGGCCCATATCATATCCCGCCCTGCATCATTGTTCTGGGCTTTGATGTAGCCGAGTCTCCGGATCATTCTGTCAATGTAGCCGTCAAATATCATTTGTCACCCTGCAAAGCCGATCATAAAATTCGCATTAGTACACATCTGCCACGCCAGCGCCCGCGCCATGACCGTGTCGTCGTGCATCCCACTAGGCGCGCTGTACTGATTGCGCCCCGTGGTCACTGAGGTCTTGCGCTCATAGGCTTCCAGTTCCGCTGTCGCCACGGGAATATCCAACCATTGACACTCTTCCCGCTCCAGGGCCAGGGCCAGCGATTCAATCAACGGTGGCTTGGAGGTCGCCGTGGTCATGAAGCCCGCCACTGGCAGACCCTCTCGCTGTAGCTCCTCGATGACTGGCTCACCCATCGCATTTGATTCTGCCAGAATCTCCGTCACGTGCCACTTATCCACCAGCACCTTGAGCCGCTGGCGCTGGAAGTGATAGTCAATCTGGTTGAACCGATCCAGGGCGACCTCTTGGTTGCAATCCTTGCATACCACCGATAAGGCGGTAAAGTCCTGTTGCTTGCCCCAGTCTACGCCCATCACGATCCGATGTGCCTTCTCGTGCTCGTTGCCGAGCTGGTCTGTATGGCGGTAAATATGGTCTTCCGGCAGCGTCTCGGGTGCGTGGAGGCAGGCTCCGATGTTGCGAAATACCGCACCGGCGTCCTCCAGGAACTCCGCTAGGTACTCTTGCCTGAATATCTCCTCTGGCAATGATTGCCCTGCCGCTTCGATTTCCGTCGGCAAAATGTATGGATTGTCCGACGTGGGGAACTGCCACGAGATATACTCTGATTCTCCGGCTTTACCCCGTTGCCACAGCTTCCAAAACCAGTTGCGGCCCTTCGGTGTGCTGATAAACATGGCCCGACCCAGCCTGTCCGACAGTGACGGGCGCAATGCCTGCGTCCACACTGCTTCTGTCAGGAAGGCGCACTCATCAACTGCCACGAAGTCCAAGCCCTCACCGCGCAGGCTGTCGGGATTGTCGCCGGACTTCGACTGTAGCCACCCCCCACCGGGGAACATAATCATTCTATCAACTTCACGGGGAACTGTCCCCGGTATCTGCCTTGCCAACTGCCTCATAAGCCGCCACCCGATATTTGACATGGGATAGGTCGGAGCGACCCACCAGGCGAACCCGCCCTCGTTGGCGGTCTTAGTACACAACAACGCCGCCAATCTAGTTTTGCCCCAACGGCGACCACATGCCAACACTTTGAATCTTGCATCATGCCGAGCAACTCGTTCCTGTGATTTGTGCAATCTCGGTAGCTGTATGGTATGATTAACTTTCATCCTCCGGCCAGACTAGTTCAGTCGGCTGAGTAATTGACACGTCCGCCATAGTCTTCGGCGGGCCGTCAATCTGAGCGTACACAAACTTCACAATGTCAAACCACCCGTCGCCGTCCACGGTATACGTCTTCCCATTCGGCAATGTACAACTGCCAGTCTTGACAATATCCCATAGCAATCTACCGACCAGCCGCTTGCCGGATATTCGCTTGCCGTCAAGCTCAACTGTCTTGCTTCCGGCACTGGCCAGTATCTCAGTAAGTGCCCTATTCTTGGGAGGTCTGCCATTTGGATTCCCGCTTTGGCCCTTCGGGAAGGGTCTGCCTATTGCCACTTCGCTGTTCCCCGCTGTTTATCAGCGCCTTCGCTTCCACTTCCAACGCTACTCCATGAATCTGACACGCGCCAAGCTCAGTCATGGCGACCATGCTCTTGTCGTCGCCTGCCAAATCGAGCGTTATACGGATGCCTCCGTCTGTCGCCAACGTCTGCACTTTGTACACCGCCGCAACGAACTTGATGGCATCCACTCACTTCCACACCATCTGCAGCTTGCCACTGGCGATTGCCACGGCGAGAGCACCTAAGACAACCATTGCCAGCGTGCCAATGATGCCCAGGAGATAGTTCACCCGCTCCAGCTTATCAAGGCGCGTGTCGTGACGATCTTGGCCTGTCTCCAGCTTATCGATCCGTCTGCACCACGCCTCAAATCGTTCTGTGCTCACGGTACGAGAGCACAGATCATCAAGGCGTTTGTTGATATGCTTGAATCCGGTTTCCATCAGCTCTTGCAGAGCGACGATCTGGGCCGCCAGGACATCCTCACTAGGCATGAGCTATACCTTGATCGGTTGCTTAGTCACGAAGCGCAGGACCAGGTTCACCACCAGAATAATCAGCGTCGCCCATTGCTCCGTCTCCGCCGAGGGTTGAAAGTCTGCAAACCCAAACGCGCCGGCGACCAAGACGATGACTGCTAGCACGTTAAACCACACGACCTTCGAGATGTACCACTTCTTAGATTCCACCACTTCACCGCCTGAATTTGGACAATAAAAAAACGGAGTGCCACGAGCATTAGTAGCTCGTGTACACTCCGCCTAGTATCACCTAGTGACGCAGTTACTCAGCTATTTGAATTTCGTCCGCTACATCATGTATCGACGGTTTGAACGCCGACCCGGAGAAGTGCATCTCAACGCTGCCTTGCTGCATGACATTGATCTGCTCCGACCGCTCTACCAGATAGCGTATGGCTGCTTCGATGCGACCATTGGTTTGATGTTCGTTTCCGTCAATGACTACTGTAAGCATTATACCACATACCCCTATGGGGTGTCAAGGGTGAGTTTTGCATCCGGTATCCTGCGGCTCCCACTCTGAGCAACCGACAATGATCGGATTGCCGATTACGCCGACGACACGCTTATCACAAAATTGTTGGACTCCATAGCCATCATCAAGTGGACCGCAACTCTCACACGTCTCGCACCGCCGCGCCTTCAGCTCGTCCAACTCCGCTTGCAGGGCATCACAGGAGTTGCCATAGGCATGTCTCGTCTCACGCTCCACCTCCCACTCATGGTTCAGCACCTCCAGCTCCGCTCGCAGGGCGTCCCGCTGTTCGCCTCTGTCAAAGGCCACCTTCTCCCAATCGTCCCGCTCAAGTCTCACTCGTTCCAATTCAATGGCGGTGTCTCGTGAGATGACAGCACCGCTCCGATAGTCTGCCAGCTCCGCTTGCAACTCACGCAACCTTTTGAGCCTGTCTTGTAGTTCCTGTGGTGCAGTGCAAACCCGTTGACACAAATCATTCTCCCAGCCCACGAAAGAAGACGAACCGCGATTGTCACATTCCCCGCAAATAGCCTCGGCCCTTAGATATTCGTTTTCTGCCTTCAGCGCGTTCAGTTCCGCTCGAAGGGCCTTCTTCTCGTCAACCAGCTTCCAGATGCGAATTGCCAAAGAGCGAGCCTCGCCACGGGCGTCCAGTTTATCTTGCAGATTATCCCGTTGCAGATTGTCCCGCTCATGCGTCCTCGCCACCAACAGGTCGTTGACTTCGGTGTAGCAGCGCTCCCAATACGCAGCGCCTTGCGCCAGTTCCCGACATTCCAGCGCCACTTTGACAGCATCGGCGCGGGCCTCGTCACGTTCCTTGCGCCGCGACTTCCGATCAAGCCCTTCCAACTCGGCATTGACTTGCCAGTCATCCGCAATGCCAAGCCACCCCTTCGCCGCCCGCTTCCAGAGCGACGACCAGGCGCGGGCATCGTTGCGTTCCCTTTCGCGCATATCACGCTCTCGTCGTAGTCCCTCACATATCCGGTTCAAGTCGTCCCAAGTGTATAGATAGATGGGAACCACGTAATTCTCCCGCAGCCACTCCGCATGTTCCTGACCGGCGCTACCTGTCTCCACGGCTTTCAGACACTCGTCAAGATTCATCATTCACCGCCTTTCCCTTCTGCCATAGCACCAATAACAAGCATTGCCGCCCGTATGAATCCTCGTAGAAACATTGATGTCCATAGCACACAATCAGCGTCCGATTCAATTTCAATTACATCCAGATCAAAGATCAGCCTCACCCAAGTATCTAACGATTCCAATGAGAGAAATGCGTCATCATCATTTCCGATATGGAGAACGCTGTCTTGCGAAACGCCCCCGGAAAGTCTGAGTATATCTTCACTCATCACTCACCGCCTTAACCAGTGCGTTGCAGATGGCGAGGGCAGGGGTTTCGCCAAGAGCACCAAGGCTGTGGTAATAGTCGTCATCCCAATGAATGAACACTTGAAATTCCTTGTCAATGTCACCGTCGGGATGGTGGAAGGGAGACTCTAGCTTCCAGAAACGGCCCTTGATATTTCCGCGCCACCCCTCAACCGCCTCAATCGCCTGGGCGACGTTTTCAGTCGGCTCCCATACCTCCGTCCAGTATTGAACTCCGCCAGAACTATCTAGCCATGCACCAGTCGGCGAATAATGCCCTGTACCATAATCTGCTACCCAGTGGAACCCCATCACCTTCTCCGCAATAATCCGGTTCATCTCTTCGTCATTCATCACGTCATCTCCTCCAATCTCACAATCACTTGTCCGCCACGCACCACGTCGCCCCATTCTAGCACCACCCGCTTGATTTGCCAGTCATCTACGCCCAGCGCCCTGCAGATCGAATCCTGGGCTACCTTGCACGAGGCCAGCACATTGTCAGCATCCCTACGCCTGCGGTCCGGTGGGCACATCGTCAACGTCATTTTCAGCTTGGTGTTCGGGGCAAGCGTCTGTCCTGTTTCCAGCGTCAGTATTTTCGCCGTGTCGCGCGCCACGACCTTCGCCGCTTGCCTGCTCCGCCAGTGAACATGAGAATTGGGATTCAGTAACTTATCTGGCCAGGGCAGAATGATGGTGGTCATCGCTTCGGTTCCAATGTGTTTTGACCTGCTATAGCAGGACTATGGTCCAACACCGTCACAGGATAGCACCCCCGGCCCCCCTTGATGCGTTCCACCAATATGTGATTACAACCCAGTTCTTCACGGGTATACGAATCAACTGGCTCGTTGCGGTAGCAGGTATGCCGCACGTTCTCCGGTTGTAGATATGTGTATTCCCCGTAACTCCTTTCAGCCATGTCTTCGTCTCTAATCGCTTGAATAAAACCATCAGGGGCATGATGTCCTTTTGCCCAATAACCCTCGTGTCCACCTTCCATTTCGTACAGCTCATGAACCTCGATCATCGCTCTCATCATTCCCTCCGTAACCCCGGCCGCACGTCGCTGTCTCCGCTGAATACAATCCTGAATCGACCGTCCATTATAGCGCCTCCTCTGCCATTTCCATCGGCGCGATCTTGTTCACTTCAGCCCGCACATGTAGCGGCTTCCAGAAGCCCGCCGGGCCCAGCTTCTGTTTCATCACGCCCATAATGAGCAGGTTGTCGCTTACCGCCAGACCGTCGGCAATTATGCCACCAGCCGGCTCGGTTGTCTTGGGCATCCACAAGCTCAGCATCTTGTCGGCAGTATGCTCGATGTTCGACGACTCCATACCATCGCCCATGTGTGGCAGCTTCCAGGCTCGATCATCGACAGACCGGTGAGCCTGAACCCCCAGCACCACCGGACACCCCAGCGCCAGGGCCATGTCCTTACAGCGATAGACGTTCTCAAATACTTGCATCCTGCGTGATTCGCCGCTCTCCGCTTCCATCTGCTGCAAATAATCGAGGAACACGATCCGGGGGTGATAGCCCATTTCGTCCTCCACCCAGCGCAGCGCCGCCGCCACATTCGACATGGTAAGCCGGGGGCGTTTCTTGCGCCGCTCAATGCTGTGCCCTAGCACCCACAAAGGCAGCGCCGATCGTTTCATGGCTGCCGCCTGCAACCGGGCCCAGGCCACTTCGTCAATACGTCCCTGGCTAATCTCCGCCGCGTCCAGCTTCGTCCGAGCCGCCAGGTCGTACAACCCCAACTCCTCGACCGCCATTTCCCAAGTGACAAATACCACCATCTCGTTCTCCGTGCCTTCGTCGAGAATGTCCTGCGCCACCCGCCGTGCCCAGAACTCCATCAACCCCGACTTGTAATTTGACGGCCGGCCCATCACTGTTATCAATTCGCCTGGTCGTAGCGGCAGGAGCCGATCATCAATAGTGCTTATCCCGAGCCGAACCCCTGCGCCCGGCGTGTCCTTGCGCTCCTCGATGGTCTTCAGCACCAACGTCCCCACTTCTGGCGGGGTGTACACAATCGCCCTAATATCTGTCATGTCATGCTCCCATCTGTGCCACGCTGCCGCCGTTCCGGTCGCCGCTCACGGTCGGTGACTTCGTGGACCCTACTGCCTGCTTGATAGTCTTAGCAATATCCGCCGGTTTTGGTGGCTGTCCCTTCTGTCCGCGCCAGTCAGTTTTATACCACCAGGACAACTTCCCGGAATAGCCAGCCTTGACTTGTTCTATGGTATAGCCAGTCTTGAGAAGCCCTTTAGCTATCTTGCCTATTTGCCCAGCATTGAGTGCTAAATCCATCATGCACACTTCACCGATGGTTTGCATGAACTGGTATTGTGCTGTTGGTTCGGTGGGCGCTACTTTTTGAGCGCTAGTCTTCTTGGTAGGTTCTTTCTTAGTAATGGGTTCTTTCTTTGTTTCATGGGGTGAACACTCATCGTTCATGGGGTGAACATCTTGTTCATGGGGTGAACACTGTTCACGCTGTGAGTAGGTGGCGAAGTTCTCATGCCACTTGTTCACGATCTCGATAGTGAATGTTCCGTGTTCGTTATGGGTCAGATTGATGAACCCTTTGCTGGCCAGCGACTTGCGTTTGTTGCAGACCTGGCCGATGCTCATGTGGCAAATCTTGGCCGTCGTTCTGGTATTCTGCCAGCACGTCCCCACCCGCACGTAATGGACTAGCAGCCGGAACTCATACGGGTCAAGGTCTGCGTCGTCGTACATGTTCGGTAACTCTGTACGCCACTTGCGAAGATCTGATTTGTCAATGATCTGTTGATCTTCCACGGACTACTCCTCGTACTCGTCTGGAAATCCTTTGTAGTAAAATTCTACTGGAGGTGATAGCGCAACCGAGGCTTTCACCAAAGCGTCCAGCAATTCGTCTATTACCACATCCATACCGCCTTCGCCAAGTTGGTATTCTTTCAATACGGTCAGCCCCTTGCCGACGTCATCAACGGCTGCGAATAGACGCTCCGCCAGACGCAGCTCGAATTCCAAAGGCGTTTTCTTGCCCTTCCTCCTGTTGCATGTTGGGCACGAGGCTATCATATTGTCAATGCTATTTTTTCCACCCTTACTTCTAGGTATCATGTGATCTACGTGCCAGTATAGTTGTAGCAAGCAACCACAATACGCACAACGTCCATTCGTCTTCGTTGCTACTGTCTTGCGGAGCGCTTCCCAATGTACTTTCCAATTAGTTGACACCTGCCTACCTCCCTGGGTACAACAAAAGCCCACGCACTTACCGGTGTTTGTCGCGTCTGCTTAGGATGCGGCCGATTCCGGTAAATACATGGGCGTTTGTTGACAAACAAAACGGCCTCTCATCCCAAGCACCTCAATTATACCCCAGAATGCCCCAGATGTCAATTCTCACATCGTCACCGCCGCACCCAGCATAGTCTTGATCTCGCATGGTCCCAGTTCTGCCGCCAGTATTCCATCGTCAATCTTCATCGGCGTAATCAGCACCTTGCAGCGTTGTCGTCCGATAGCCTTGACCAACTTCCCCACCGGTGACCACCCATCAGCCCCCGGCTTGTCGCTTCCCGGATCGAGCACAAGGGTCACCCGGTCTGCCTTCGCCAGTGTGTCGGTGATGCTTGGTGGGGGGGACAGTCCGGGAAGACCGACGATGCACACCCCTGGCTCATCCAATACCACATAGGTCGTCGCCGCCTTTGCCTCACCCTCAATTGCGATCACATGATTCTCCATTGATACATCCGGGTCTGCCAGCCACATCGGAGCCGGCAGACCAGTAACGTGATAGCGATACTTGCCTTTGGTGGTGTCGGTCAGTCTGTACTTGATGTTTCTCAATTCATACCCTGGCCCGAAGATCGGAATGCTGGCAGCGTCTCTGTCATACGACCAGCCCATGCCCCACATGTTCTGAAAGCTATCGGGAATACCACGAAAGCGCCACCACTGGCGCTCCCGGTCTGACATCATGCTATTGTACTGCGCCCACAAATTCTGACTACTGAGATTCTCCAGGGCCAATTGCGCCGAACGAAGCCGTCCCTCTTGCTCCGCTTCACGTTCCCGCTGCCATGTGGCCAGCTCCTCCGCAGTCGGTGGTGTCCAGTCCGGGGCCGCATCAGGCCAGAAAGTTTTCCCGCACCGGAAACAAAAACCAAGTGGCTTGTCGTCGTGGAACCACACGCACCGGTTGGGTAGCTCTCCGTCGGGGTGTACGCCGCCCAAACACGCCGGACAATTTGAGGTCCACTTGCTATGACCGACCTTCTGGATGTACTGTACCTGGCTCTGGTACTGAGCGAATACGGGCGGTAGTGTGGTCTCTCTCATTGTCTCTCCCTTGTGCCCCACCGCCAACCGTCCAGACTGGCAATAACTATCTTCCGCGGAACAAATACACATTCCGACCGCCACGACCCAGAATCTTGCATTGCCGTCTTGAATCGTTTGGCCCACTCCTGCCACCGCTTGCAGAACACCGCACATAATGGGGAGAAGGCGCACAAGAAAAACCGGCCAGTGTCCTGCCAGAACCATAGAATATAATCTGTTCTTTTAGTGGCATCTCGCGTCCAACCTGGCTTAATATCAACCACGCTCCAGGTTTCCAGGGCCAGGTCATCCTTGCCTTTCTTGGCCCAGTCAACGTCTCGTATCTTTACATCAACAGATAATGGCGGGAGCGACTTTCGAATAGCCCAATAATCGGTTCCATTCCTATCGTCGTTACTTGTGGCCTTCTCGATGTCATAGCAACCGGGCAATCGTTCTTTTAGTATTGCAGCGATACCATCATTCAGGAACCCTGCCGACCACATCAGCCGCTCGTTAAAGTCGTATTGTCTTGGTTCAATCATTGACGTTTCCCCATACCGTGAAGCCTTCGCGTTGTTCTCTGGCGAACATATCCAGCCGAGGAGCAGGGGAGCAGGATTCTATTATATCGTATGCCTCTTGAGGTTTACTGCTATGCTCATTTCCCCGCGCTGCTTGGAACCATGTTCCCACATCGAAGCGCAACAGCCGCAGTGATCCCTTGACGGCAAATAAGATATGCTCCGTGTTATTGCGGAAGTAGTTCCCTATGCCAATGCTGGGCTTGCACCATGTCAGGGCGGTAATGTAACGGAAGCCCCATTTCTCAATCAAGTCAAACCCCTTATAAAGACTTCTGTTGGTAATCCACAGGTACAGGTGGCAATCATCCATAGATAGATCAGGAATAGGCAATCGCTCTAAATCACTCAGCGGAATAGTAGAATAGGTGGGTTTGCTACGTCCCATTTGTGACACATCGTTCTCGTCCCCCCAATCCCAGGGCGGGTCAATAACAATGGCGCGATACTTGCCTTCTGGCGAAGGGATAGCAGCCAGATATTCTGCGTCTTTCCGCCGTTTTAGTTCTCGATACGGCCCAGTTACCTTGCCAGTTCTGTCCATTTCTGCAATCAAACTCTCATCGCCAGAATCGACAATCTCCCTGGCCTTAGCCAGCGTAGGCCGTGACGTACCAACGGCATTGGCGACTTTGTCCATTGCTTGACCCTCGGTAAAATTTACCGAGGGTCTGCCGCTAAGCATCCGGTCTTCTGCCGCGTCCCGTTCCACCGGCTCCAGTGCGTCGGCAATGGCACATCGCTCACTCCAGGTAAAGTCCTTCCGTATTTCGTTCTCAGCAAACTCACCCCGTGCTATCTCTTGCAAGTCCACCACCGTCGCCGGAATGTCTACCAGCCCCAACAACTTGAACGCTTCCAGCCTGCGCCGTCCAGCTATGAGTTTGTTGTCTGGCGTGATGACAATGGGATGCAATAGCCCGATGTCTGCTACGCTTTCGGCCAATGCGTCTATGTCTCCCATGTCGTGGCGGAACCTGTCCCCGATAACTACGTCGTCAATTCTCACTTGCATGGTCGCCCCCAATTGATAATAAAAAGACAGCCTTCCGGGTGTGAGCTCTTTGGCCCTTTGGCCTCCTACCATCCGCGTTAGGACGGGCAAAGAGCACACACCAAGACTGCCGTCTTGAGATGCGGATGGTTCTATGGCCGGGCCAATCGGCTTATCAATCTCCTACATTATACCACGCTTTTTCGCATTTGTCAAGGCCCCACCCCCATTTGTCAAGTCTATATATCGCAACAAACACTCATCGGTGTCGAACCACTGATGTTTACTATCCGGTGTCCAATCGAAGATGACGCCGCACTGCCTGCAATACCTCTCGTGCGGCTCGAGCTGCTTTACCACCGGCTGCACCCGGCGGACCTTGTTGTAAGGGCACAATTTTCTCAT
>Ga0075122_10001724_pt1 | contig 15064 bp, 13 predicted proteins | sample AntAceMetag02UKB_FD_69790 | JGI IMG/M metagenome (GOLD analysis project Ga0075122, IMG submission 69790) | Saline lake microbial communities from Ace Lake, Antarctica - Antarctic Ace Lake Metagenome 02UKB | ecosystem: Environmental > Aquatic > Non-marine Saline and Alkaline > Saline | place... | reverse complement strand
GGCTGATTTAGCCAAATCAATTGAAAAACATGGGGTTTTAGAGCCCTTAGTTGTGGCTAAAACTCCAGCTGGTTATCAATTGATTGCCGGAGAAAGACGTTGGAGAGCCTCTAAATTAGCTGGTTTAAAAACAGTTCCTGTAATTATTAAAGAAACTACTCCTCAAGGAATGTTAGAGATGGCCATAGTTGAGAACGTTCAGAGAGAGGATTTAAATGCTATTGATCGAGCCCAATCATTTGTAAGATTAATGGAGGAGTTTAACCTAAGTAATAAAGATATTGCTGATAGGATTGGCAAGAGTCCCCCTTTTGTTTCTAACTCTTTACGCTTGCTTAGCTTACCCGATGCTTTAAAGGATGGTTTGCTTTCTAATTTGATTACTGAAGGACATGCTCGTGCTTTGGCTGGGATTGAAGACCCAAAATTAATGGTTGAAGCTTATAAAATGATTTTGCGTGAAACAGGTTCTGTTCGTCGAGCTGAGGAGATTGCTAGAAGGGTGAAGAAAAACGCAGGGCAACTCGCTAAGTCAGATTCTAGTGTTCCTCATATTATTTCTGATGAAACAGACAAGATAAAAGAAGACATACATCAATTCTTAGGTGGAGATAGTAAAACAAAGGTCAAGGTGACAAGATCAAGGATGGAATCAAGAATATTAATTGTTGTTAAAGGCAATTTAGAAGAAACAGAGAAAAAACTTCAGAAAATCCACGAAAATCTTAAATAAAAAAATCTAAGGAATTTTAGTTATAAGTCCCATATCATTTAAAGGCCAATACTTAAGCCAAGCTTTTCCAATAATATTGTCTTTAGGGACAAAACCCCAATCTCTTGAGTCAGAACTATGATTACGGTTATCTCCTAAAACGAAATAATTATCTTCGGGAACGATAATCTCTTCTCCTATTTTTAAGAAATTACCACCAAAAGTTATTTTTTCATTTAAATAAGGCTGTTTTAAGGGGTTATTATTTATTAGAATTTTTTCTTCTTCAAGTTTCACCATTTCTCCAGGTAGGGCAATGATCCTTTTAATATAATCATAATCTTCGTTTCTTGGAGCAGTAAAGATAACGACATCGTCTCTTTTAGGATCACTTAGATGGTAAGAAATTTTATCTGTTAGAAGATAATCTCCATCGTGGAAGTTTGGAAACATAGAGTTACCATCAACTTGATGTGGTTGGAATAGAAAGAGATAGACAATAACGAAAATTGCCAAAGCAATAACAATTGTTTCGATGATATCCAAAAAAATAGAACCAGCCTTCTTAAAAAAGCTCATGATAATATTATGCTTTAAGGAATATTGGCTTGCAAGTAGGAAATCTGTTAAAATTTGGGGATGAGGTCGCTTAGCTCAGTTGGTTAGAGCGTTGCATTCACATTGCAAAGGTCAGAGGTTCGAATCCTCTAGCGACCACCATTAAAGGTTCGATGTCAGATTAGCTTACTTGGAAGGTTGATTATTGGGATTATTTTTATTGGGTGGAGTTGTTGAATCCCTACTTTTTTTTTGGATCCTGTTAGGTGTTTGGAGGGTTGTTTCTTTCTCCGCCAAAATTAGATATTTATCACCTTTTTGATAAGCACTAACAGGAGGGGTTTCAATTAGAGATATCCATTTTTCTTTCATTTTTTTTAAAAGCAATTAGGTCTAAAAACTTTCTGTGATTAAATATTATCTCTTTAGGAAGGCATAAGCAAGTTAAGCTAAATGAGGACTTATTTTTTTCATTCATTTTCTTCCAATTGTTCTCCATGTTAATATATTACAATATCTAATATGAAAAAAACTTCCATCATTCTTTTAATCGCGATCATTGCCGTTTTTTTTCTTTTTGACCTTATTTATTATTTTGAATAGAATCGGCTTATCAGAGATTACAGAGAACAGAGATTCTTCCTTAATAAAAGATAGTTCACTTAATGTCTGCCTTTGGCGGACAAAAACTTTTAATTATTTCCGATAATTATGTCTAGTTTGGGTCTTAGACCCTCAATCTATAGTGTTCATACTCTGATAAAATAAGTCCGAGCCTTGTTGTAAAGTTGCATTTATTTATTTAAAAAGAAAGAATCCTTCTCGGGAAAGAAGTTTGGCGCTTAGGATGTTGATATGAGCTTCATAGGAAGAGGAATTTTTCGCTTTGTTTAATTTTGTTTGGGATAGGAGATACAAAGCGCCATAATCTGGATTTATAACACCTTTTTTAGAAAGTTTTTGGAGTTTATTTTCTATTTTATCGAATATTTTTTGAGCCAATAATATTTCTCTTTTTAAACGATGTTGATTATAAACTCTTCCTTTATTGGTTTCAGAAATAACATAAACATCTTCTAAATTATCAATAATTTCCTGAGTTTTATTTTTGAAATAAAGTCCTCTATCTTTGCCTAATCTAGCTGTTCTTTGCCAAAAACTAATGGTAAGCCTGAATCTGTAAAGAGAAATAATGGCTTTTTCAAACTTATCTTTATTCAATAAAGATTCGGTACGGTTTAATTGGATAAGAATGAGCCTTTTCATAAAAGGATGAAGAGATTGTTGTTTAATCTCTTCTCTTAAATTTGAAATTTGATTTTGAGCTGTTTCGATATAAATTTCGCCTGTTTGATCAATGATTGGATTTTCCAAAGGGGCAGAAGGATTAAAGGCAATTTTATAGCTAATTTCATCTCCTTCATTAATTGAACCAGAAGTAGTCGTCCAAAAATCTTTATCGTTAAGAATTTGACCGATATGTAGGTCATAAGGGCCATTAGCTGTTCCTGCCAGATTTATTTGATATTCGCCTGATAAAGGATCAGTAATTATTATTAGTTTGTCATCACCATCGCCGACTAAATTTCCATTAGGATCAGTAATTGCTATAGTGGCGGGAGAAGCAATTTGAAAAACCAAAGAAGAATTGTAATTAAGATTGGTAGAAATAGTAGAAATAGAGCTTGGGCTTAAGTTAAACGCCTCCATAATTTTTTGTTGAGAGGTAGATGAAGTTACTAATTCTTGATGGTTAATATTCTCTATATAGGTAACAGTTGCTCCATTTAAAGAAGCGCTTTCAGATAAAACTACTCTATCACCCTCGTCTAATTCTTCACCACTAGGTTTACCATCCGACCAAAAGCCAAGTAGACGATCAAGCCAGTTAGGGTCAGTAACATTTATCCATCTAGTAGTGCTATTAGAAAAAGTGCCAAGAAAATTATTAGTTACAGAAAGAAGATAACTTGGTGGAGAGTTATTAAGATTGATTAACCAATCATTTTTTTCTGACATCTGACTTAATTCTTTTTCATTTCCATTTTGTTTAAGATAATTAAAAGTTGGCAGAAGATCGTTGAAAACAGGGGTGACAGTTCTTAAGGCTTCCATATTAGTTGAAAAGTTTGGTTTCCTTAAATGAAATAAAAGTCCAATACCGATTCTTTGCCAGGTGGGAAGAAATTTACTCAGATTACCACCTTCCCAAAGATAATAAACGGAGGGAACCCCTTTAAGTGGCGAACCTAAGGTGATTAATTGATCGACAGAGTTTTCTTGATTATTTTGAATATAATTTCTGGCGACTAATCCTCCCAAACTATGTCCCAGTAGATCAATTTTTTCTTCAGGTAAAGGATTGACAACATTTTCGATATATGTTTTGAAGTCTTCGGTGATAGAATTAACTGGTTTAGTCCAATTATAATTAAAGACAAAAAGATTTTTATTTTCACCTTCAGTTTCATAGCCAGCATTTTTGAGTGTTTCGATTAAACCATCGTAAATCTTAATTCCGGGCATCATATACCATTCAGATTGCGGTTTTTCTATATCCAGAATCATATTTTCATGATTCCAAGAACTACCAAGTCCTGGGAGAAGTACAAGGGGTTGAAGAGAAGTTGGTGTAGGAGTAGGGGTAGAGGTAGGGATTACTTCTTCACTTGTTATATAGATATAATCAATTTGGAAACTTGACCATTGTGCATAATTATGGTGATCGAGAGGATCACCAAACCACAAAGTTGTAGGCTTTTTAAGTGTTTGAGAAGAGGTGTAAACAAGATCGTCAATAGTAAAATGAGAGTCATTACTGACGTAGATTTTATATACATTGTTTAAATATTCTATTTTTATATGATAGAAATTTGTATCAATTTCGTTATTTTGGTTAGATTTGAATATTATAACGTGTGGAGTACAGTTTTTGTCTATAGGGCAATCAGTAAAGGATATATTTAAAGTTCTTTCATATACGGAATCTTGCCAGATCTTTAAAAAAAAGAGATCAGAGTAGTGTTCATTGAAGTATTGATCGGAAGTACCATTTGGCGGAAGAAGATTTCCGAGGACAAATCCTGTTCCTCGTGTGGCGGGGTCGGTATATTGAATACCAAGTTGAATGTTGAAATTTCCTTCTGTTGGGAAAAGATTATTTTTAGCGGTAACATATGGACATGTACCTGCATTGGATGATATATGGACAGATCCAGATTCTAAAGTAATAGTACCTTTATTGGTATAACTTTGCCATACATGATCATTTAAATTACTGCCGTTAAATTCTTCCTGAAAAGCAAAAACTTTTTTTGGAAAGAGAATAAAAAGAAAGGCCAATGCAAAGAGAATAATAAAAAACTTGTGGTACCTTAATTTTGACATAAAAAAAACCGCTTTCCGGCTTGTTTAACTAATTAAAATTCTCTTTACCTTATTTGTCAAGGAGTAATTGTTGTTAGCCTTAAATTCTGATAGACTTTAACAGTATAATAGTGACATTGTAGGAAAAAAGAGTAATGGTTTACGTGGTTAAATTTCAAGGATTATTTTTAAGGAGGGCTTGAAAAGTATGATTATTGGAATTGATGCTGCTTGTCTATCAGTAAAAGAAAAACAATTAAAAGCGGGTGTTTATTATCTAGCATATAATTTATTGAGACAAATTTCTCTTCTTGATAAAAAAAATCAATATTTACTTTATAGTTTTTCTCCTATTCCTGGTGAAGTTCTTTATAACTTCAATAAACATATAGAAAATAAAGTTTTGTTACCAGAAAAATTCTGGATGAGTCTGCGTCTCTCATGGGAAATGTTTTTAAAAAAGCCAGATATATTTCTAGGACTTGGTCAGGCTTTACCTCTTTATCATCCTTCTAAAAATATTATGTTTGTTTATGATCTTGCTTTTGAGGGTTATCCTGAATGCTATCCTGGTTCTTACCGTAGATTATCTAAGCAGACGAAATTTGGTACGGCCCATACTGATAAAGTAATAGCAATTTCTAATTCTACAAAAGAAGATTTAATGAGGCTTTATGGAGTTAAAGAAGAAAAAATAGAAGTTATTTATCCTGGTTTTAATCCTTCATTCTCTCGTCAAAGTAAAAAGAAAATAGAAGAAGTAAGGATAAAATATAAACTTAAAAAACCTTACTTCCTTTTTGTTGGTTCTTTAAAGCCGATTAAAAATGTTCCAGAGATAATTGAAGCATTTGCAAGTTTTATTAAAAAAACAAAGAAAGATTATGAATTGGTTCTGGCAGGAAGTGATTTTTGGTTAGATGAAAATATTTCAAAGAAAATAGAAAAGTTAAGATTAAAGACTAAGGTTAAAAACTTAGGTTATGTTTCTAAAAAAGATCTTCCTGCATTGTATAGTGGGGCTTTTACTTTTGTTTCTCCTTCCTTATATGAGGGTTTTGGGATACCTCTTTTAGAGGCTATGGCTTGTGGTGTTCCTGTTATAACTTCTAATTTAGGGTCTATGCCAGAAGTGGTTGATAAGGCAGCTATTTTGGTTGATCCTAAAGATTCTAAACAAATAAAAGATGCTATGTTAAAATTGGATAAAGATAGAAGGCTAAGAGAAAGATTAATTAAAAAGGGGTTACTTCAATCTAAAAATTTCTCTTGGAAAAAGTTTGCCTCCTCTATTCTTAGAGTAATTAATAATTTATGAAAAAAGCCTTTATTGTTATTGTTAATTTTAATAATAAGAGAGATATTTTAAGATGTCTTTATTCTTTAAGATATGAAAGGGCTGAAATAATTGTTGTTGATAATAAATCTTCCGATGATTCTATAGAAGCGATTAAATCAAAATTTAAACAAGTTAAAATCTTAGAAAATGAAAAGAATATTGGTTTTGCGGCTGCTTCTAACAAAGGGATTAGATATGCTTTAAGAAAAAAAGCTGATTATGTTTTACTTTTAAATCCAGACACCATTGTAGAGAAGAATTTTTTATCCAGTCTTTTAAAGAAAAAAGCGGATATCATTTCTCCGGTTATTAAATTTAAAAGACAAGGGGAGTGGGTTTATGATTTTGGAGGCAGGGTAAATTTTTTAATTGGGAGGACGACTCATTTAGAAAAAAGCGTTTTAAGTAAAAGAACTAATTTAGTTGATTATGTTTCGGGGTGTTGTATGTTAATAAAAAAAGAAGTCTTTGAAAAGATGGGCTTTTTGGATGAAAGATATTTTATGTTTTTTGAAGATGTTGATTTTTGTCTTCGGGCTAAAAAATCAGATTTTAAGATTAAGGTTGATTCTAGCGTAACTATTTTTCATAATCTCTCTGAAGGGAGGGAGAAATCTCTAAAATGCCACCTTTGGATGTTAAAAAGTAACTTTATTTTTATTAATAAGTGGCTTAAATTTTATAAGAAACCTCTTGCTTATTTCTATTTGTTTCTTTTATGGGTTAAAATTTTAGTTAACAAATGATTAGTGTTGTTGTTTTAACCAGAAACGAAGAAGAAAATATTAAAAACTGCCTTCAGTCGATAAAAGATTTGGCTTCTGAAATTATTTTGATTGATGATTATTCTACGGATGAGACAATAAAAATAGCTAGAGACTTAGGGGCAAAAGTTTTTTTAAACAAATTAGATAGTGATTTTTCTAAACAACGTAACTTTGGTTTAAAAAAAGCTAAAAACAAATGGGTAATGTTTTTAGATGCTGATGAAATGGTAAGTAATAAGCTTGCCCAGGAAATTAAAACAGTAATTTCTAACGATAAAGATATAAATGGATATTTCTTTAAGCGTAATGATTCTTTCGCTGGTTGTTTTCTAAGATATGGAGAAACAGCTAATGTGCGATTATTAAGATTAGCTAAAAAAAATAGTGGTTCATGGCAAAGAAAAGTTCATGAAACTTGGGATGTCAAAGGCCAGACAAAAGAATTTAAGAATCCCTTATTGCATTACCCGCATTCAACAGTTACAGATTTCCTCAAAGAGATAAATTTTTATTCTTCACTTCATGCTGAATCATTAAAGAAAGAAGGAGTGAAACCAAGTTTGTTTAGGCTTATCTTTAATCCTCTAGGTAAATTTATTTCCAATTATATTGTTAAGAAAGGCTTTTTAGATGGTACTCCTGGTTTAATTACATCTTTAATGATGAGTTTTCATTCCTTTTTAGCTAGAGGGAAACTTTTTAATTTATGAAAAAAATAAAAGTATTAATTATTGGTGGCGGTGGTAGAGAGCATTGTTTGGCATGGAAAATTTCTAAAAGTCGTAAAGTAGAAAAAATATATGCTGTTCCTGGCAATGCTGGAATAGCCAAAATTGCCGAGTGTGTTGATATCAGTATTGCCAAAGATAGCTTTAATTCATTGTTCAACTTTGTCAAAGAAAAAGATATAGATTTAACTGTTGTTGGTCCTGAAGCTCCATTAGTAGAAGGGATTGTTGATTATTTTGAAAAAAGAAATCATAAGATTTTCGGACCAAATAGCCATGCTGCTCAAATGGAGGGCAGTAAAGTTTTTGCCAAGAGATTAGTTGAAAAATATGGAATTCCTACCGCAAATGGAATTATTTTTAAAAAAAGTAATTATAAGAAAGCAAAAGAATATATTAAAAATAGAAAAGATTATCCGGTGGTAATTAAAGCTGATGGTCTTGCCGCAGGTAAGGGAGTAGTAATAGCTAAAAATAGTAAAGAAGCTATAGAAGCGATTGACGATTGCTTTATCCGTAATAAGTTTGGAAAAGCCGGAGATAAGATAATTATTGAGGATTTTTTAACAGGATATGAAGTTTCTATTTTTTGTTTAAATGATGGAAAGAAAATTATTCCTATGGCTTTAGCTCAAGATTACAAAAGGATTTTTGATAATGATAAAGGTAAGAATACTGGTGGAATGGGAAGCTATAGCCCAGTTCCGATGGTTAGCAAAAAAATCTTTAAAAGAATATTAGATGAGATAGTTTATCCCACCAATTTGGCGATGAAAAAAGAAGGGATCAATTATAGGGGAATTTTGTATGTGGGTGTTTTAGTAAGTGATAATAATCCTTATTTACTTGAATATAATTGTCGCTTTGGTGATCCAGAAACACAGGTAGTTTTACCAAGATTAAAAAATGATTTAGTTCCACTTATTTTAAAATGTATAGATGGTAATTTAAAAAATAGTAAACTTATTTGGGATAATAACAAATGTATATGTGCCGCCCTTGCCTCAAGGGGTTATCCTGAAAGCTCCTCCAAGGGAGATATAATTAAGGGGTTAGAGAGTTTTAAAGAAAACGATAAAAGAATTATTTTTCATGCCGGAACTAAAAAGACAGATGGAAATGTGGTAACTGATGGTGGGAGAGTTTTAGGAGTAGTTGCTAAAGCAAAGAATTTTAAAGAAGCAAGAAGTAAAGTATATTCTTCAATTAATAAAATAAAATTTACGGGTAGGCAATATAGGAAAGATATTGCATTAAAAGCAGAAAAAAAGAAAATATAATGAAAAAAATAATTATAGTACTTTTTTTTATTTATTTAGTTTTATTTCCTTTTGGACAGCTGGCAAGATCACCTTTGCCTTTTTTAGACCTTCCTGAAGTAAATATTTATTTAACTGATATTGTTTTATCTTTTCTTCTACTGTTTTGGTTAGTTTGGCGTTTCTTTATTAATAAAAAGAAATACAAACCACCATTTTTAACAAAACCAATTTTATTATTTTCTGGATTGGCCTTAATTTCTTTACTTGTTAATAGTTTTCGTTTTTCTGGTTCAGAAGTTTTAGTTAGTTCTTTGTATCTTATTCGTTGGATAGTTTATGCTGGTCTTTATTTTATTCTGGTTGATTTAAAGAGTGAATTTAAAAAAGCCTTACCTTATTATTTACTGATAGTTGGGGTTTTTGTGGCTTTATTTGGATTAATTCAATATTTGATATATCCTAATTTAAAATTCTTAGAATCACTTGGATGGGACCCTCATTTCTATAGAGTTACGAGTACTTTTCTTGATCCGGGTTTTGCAGGATTAATTTTAGCTTTAACATTAATCCTACTGACTATTTTGTCCTGGAAAAAGCAGAATAAGCTGTGGTGGGTATTATGGCCATTTTTGTTTGTGATGCTCCTCTTAACCTATTCTAGGGCCTCCTGGTTGGCTTTTTTGGTAGGGGTAGGAACATTCTTTATATATAAGAAAGCTTTTAAGTTCTTGTTTCTTATAATAGTCTTTTTAGGTTTAAGTTGGTTTTACATTCCTCGACCTGAAGGTGAAGGGGGAAAATTAGAAAGAACTTATTCTGTTAATGCGAGATTAGAGAATTATAAACAGGGATTTTTTGTTTTTGAAAAGAATCGTTTATTAGGAGTAGGTTTTAACACTTACCGTTACATTAAGAGGGATTATGGGTTGATAAAGGAAGAAGAAAGTTGGCAGACAAATCATGCTTCAGCGGGAGTTGACTCAAGTTTTCTTTTTGTTTTAGCGACAACGGGTATCTTAGGGTTTCTATCTTATTTCTGGATCTATTTTAAATCTTTGAAGTTAAAAAATATCCTTATCACAGTTAGCCTCTTGACTGTTGTTACCCATTCCTTTTTTCTTAACTCTTTGTTTTATCCGTGGATTATGGCCTGGTTGTGGATTTTATTAGCTACGGAGAGTAGTTAACTTTAATAATTTTTTCTGTTTGATTACCTGCACTATCTTCAGTAATAATTTTAATTTCATTTTCACCTTTATTTAACGATATTTGGTAATTGAAATTTCCTTCACTATCAACAACAACAAAATGATCATTAATTAAAACATTGGCTCCTTCTTTTGTTTGACCAATTAGTTCTATTTTATTATCATCATCAGAAAAAGTCTCTCCATCTTGTGGTTGGCTAATTTCTAATTCTGGAGCTTCATTATCGTATAAGACACTAACTTTTTTAGAGTCACTACTTTCATTTCCAGCCTTATCAATAGCAATGGCATAAATTCTGTTTTGTCCATCTTCAAGTTCTAGATTATTAAAGACAAATGTTCCATCATTATCAACAAGTACTTCTTCTTTTTTGTTGTTAAAAAACAGTTTTAAGGTTGATTCGCTTTCGGCAAAACCTGAAAGAGAAATTATAGCACTGTTAGTTGCCTCAAATGTTGTTTCAAAGATTGGAGGGGAAGGAGGAACATTATCTGATTGTTCTGGTGGAGTAGAAGAACTATTAATTTTACCAACAAAAATGGCCAGTTTTATCAAAGCTGGAACGCCCAAAAAGAAAATAGCTATTCCTAAAAGAATAGTTAGAAAACCATATAAAAAGGATTTACGAAGGTTTCTTTTTTCTTCTTTTCTAGTTAATAAAGACATTTTTCTTGGCATCAGAGCCGACAGTCGGAATCGAACCGACGACCCATGCTTTACGAAAGCATTGCTCTACCACTGAGCTACATCGGCAATAAGAGCGGGATAGGGGAGTCGAACCCCTCTTTCCACCTTGGGAAGGTGACGTTGAACCGCTCAACTAATCCCGCGTCTATCTTGGTATTGCTAAAATATTACCAGAATAAATAAAATCAGGATTTGCCAAGTTGTTTTCACTAGCAATTTTCACCCATTGATATCCATCACCATAAGCTCTAACTGCGATATCCCAGAGATTATCATTTTCTTCAACAGCATAGCTGTTTCCAGTAATAGCTGGCCCAGTTACTTCTGCCTCGATTATTATTACTTCGGTTTTTGGAATATTTAATTCCTGACCAACTAATAAAACATTTGGATTAACCAAATTGTTTTCTTTAGCAATATCTATCCAATTATAACCTGAAGTATAAAATTTTTCAGCAATTGACCAAAGATGATCTCCTTCTTCAACAGTGTAAGTAGTTGGCAATCCAAGAGGAATAATTTTTCCTTCTTCTTCAACTAATTGAACTTCTTCTGTAGGGATATCAGTTGCCATTTCTTCTGTTTTGTCGATGCCTTTAAAATAATTAAAAATTAAAATTGCAACAACAATAACAACGACTGTCCCAAGGATGATACTAATGAGTGACTCGTTGAGCTTTATTTTTTTAAGAAAGTTTTTTAAATTTTCGTTATTCATTTAAGAGGAGTCTTTAATTAAGATACCTCCTTTCTAGGCAGAGTTTAAGCGGGGACGACGGGACTCGAACCCGCAACCTCCTGCGTGACAGGCAGGCGCTCTAACCAATTGAGCTACGACCCCACGGATCCTTAAGATCTAAGAAAGGATAGCAAATTATTGAGGCTAAGTCAACGCTTATGATATTATAAAAGTAATGAAAATGAATCGAAAAATGAACAATAGACAATTGACAAATCTTCTTAGGTCAATTGCCGCGGCTTACGAAGTTAAAGGAGAGAATAGATTTAGAATTAATGCTTATGAAAGAGCAGCCGCAACAGTAGAACATTTACCTAATGAAGTAAGAGACATTTGGAAAGATGGCGGTGACTTGACGGAAATCCCAGGTGTTGGTTCTTCGATTGCTTCACATTTAGATGAGCTCTTTCGTAAAGGAGAAGTGGCTTATTTTAAAAGAGCTCTTAGAGATCTTCCTAAGGCAATGTTTGAAATTTTAAGAATACCAGGTATAGGAGCAAAAACAGCCTACAAATTATGCTCAAAATTGGATATAAAGGACTCTGAAAAAGCCATTGAGCAGCTCAAAATGGCGGCTAAAAAGGGTAAAATAAGCAAGATTGAAGGATTTGCCAGTAAATCAGAAGAAGAGATTTTAGAAGGTATTAAAGAACTAAAAAACCGTAAAGAAAAAATGAATCTTTCTTTTGCTCAGGGTTTAGCCCAAAAAATGATAGATTATCTTAATGAAAATGATGAAAACAAGTATATCTTAAAAATCTATCCTTTGGGGAGCTTAAGAAGAATGAGTGCCACAATAGGTGATGTTGATATCGCCGTTGCCACCAAAAACCCCAAAGATGTAATTAAAAAGTTTGTTAGTTTCCCTGAAACTGAAAAAGTAGTTGTAGCTGGAAAAAATACGGCTAGAATTATTTACAGAGGCAGACAGATAGATTTAAAAACCATGGATCCTGAATCATTTGGATCATTGTTACAGCATTTTACAGGTTCAAAAGAGCACAATATCCATTTAAGAGAAATAGCTCAGAAAAAAAACTTAAGTCTTTCTGAATATGGGATTAAAAAGAAAATAAAAGGTAAATTACAGCTTAAAAAGTATAAAAGCGAAGAAGATTTTTATAAATCTTTAGGAATGGAATGGATTCCTCCAGAATTAAGAGAGGATAGAGGAGAAATTGAAGCTGCTCAAAAAGGTGAATTACCTAATTTGATTGAACAAAAAGATTTGAAGGGGGATTTACATATTCATTCTGATTTTCCTATTGAACCCAGCCATGATTTAGGGGTAGATTCAATCCAAAAGATCCTAAAAGAAGCGGCTAAACTAAAATATGAGTATATTGGTGTTTCTGAACATAACCCCAGTATGAGTAAACACAGTAAAAAAGACATTATTGACATATTAAAGAGAAAAAAGGAGTATATTGACGAAATAAATTACTCAAGAGGAAATAAATTACCCATTTATGTATTTAATGGTCTAGAGATAGATATAAAACCTGATGGAGAACTTGCTATCCCTGAGGAGGGTTTCAAATATTTGGATTTTGCGATTGTTTCTGTTCATTCCAGATTTAGGATGTCTTTAGATGAGGCGACTAAAAGGGTTTTGGAGGCTTTAAAACACCCTCAAGCTAAGATTCTTGGTCATCCGACAGGAAGAATTATAGGTTGGCGTGAAGGATATGATTTAGATTGGGATAAGATTTTTGATATTTGTAAAAAGAATGATAAATGGTTAGAAATTAATTCTTGGCCTAATAGATTAGATTTACAAGATGAGGTTGCTAAAGAAGCAGTGAAAAGTGGTGTGAAAATGATTATAAACACCGATTCTCATGCTGCTGACCAATTAGGTTTTATTAAATATGGAATAGCTACAGCTAGAAGAGGTTGGGCTTCTAAAAATGACATTATAAATACCATGAGTTATAATAAGATATCAAAAATTTTGAAAGGAGGTGAATAGTAACTAATGCCTATCCTAATAGTCGTCAGTATCATCGCTTTATTAATAATTCTTTATATCTGGTCTTCTTATAATCAATTTGTAACTATGAAGACGAGAATTAAAGCTTCGATACAAGAAATTGGCAATCAACTAAAGCGTCAGTCAAATTTGATCCCTAACTTAGTTTCTTCTGTTAAGGGTTATATGAAACATGAGAAAAAAGTTTTTGAAGATTTAACTGAAGCTCGAAAAGCAGTCACTAAAGCAGTTTCAGGTAATGATGTTCAGAAATTAATCGATACAGGAACTCGTTTACAGTCAGCTTTGGCTCCGATTAGAGCTGTTTTTGAGTCAACACCCGAACTTAAAGCAGTCGGACCAACAAGTAAATTAATGGATGAACTCCGAGATACAGCTGATAAAGTCATGTATGCAAGAAGGACATTAATTGATTTAACCGCTGATTTTAATATTAAGGTTGTGACTTTGCCATCGAAAATTGTCGCCATGATGTTCAAGTTTAAACAAGAGAAAGGTTTGAAAACGCCATCTGAAGGTGAACATATTGAAGTTGAAAAAGGCGAAACAAAAACGCCAAAAGTTGATCTTTAATGATAAATATTTATGAGCAAGTAGACCGGAATAAACGTCGGAGCATCGTTGTTATGGTGCTGTTTGTGATTTTTATCACTTTGTTTGTTTGGATTATTGCCAAACTTTTAGGTTATGGTCCAAGCGTCATTGGAATGGCTTTAATTTTTTCTGGGATAATAAGTTTTGGTAGTTATTGGTGGTCAGATAAAATTATTTTGGGTATTTCTGGAGCAAGACCAGCTCAAAGAAACAAAGATTTTAATTTCTTCACCGTATCTGAAAACTTAGCCATGGCTGCTCGTATCCCCAAACCAAAATTATATGTTATTGATAGCCCTGCTCTAAATGCTTTTGCGACTGGCAGAGATCCTAAACATGCAGTTATTTGTGTTACTAGTGGTCTACTAAAAAAACTTAATAGGACTGAATTAGAAGGAGTTGTTGCTCACGAACTTTCTCATGTTAAAAATTATGATACAAGATTAATGAGTATTGTTACTGTTCTGGTAGGTATGGTAGTTTTAATAGGAGATTTCTTTATTAGAAGATCTTTCTTTGGCGGTTCTCGGAATCGCCAGTCAGGAAATTTTGGAGTTGTTATGTTAGTCGTAGGGATAGTCGTTGCTTTATTATCTCCATTAATTGCTAAGTTAATTCAATTGGCAATTTCAAGAAGGAGAGAATTTCTAGCCGATGCCTCAGCAGTATTAATTACTAAATTTCCTCCAGGATTGATAAATGCTTTAGAAAAGATTTCTAAAGATAAACATAGCTTAAAGACAGCGACCAAAGCAACAGAAAATCTCTTTATTATGAATCCTTTTAAGGGCAAACAATCTAAGAGATGGTTAACTAGTTTATTTAATACTCATCCTCCAGTGGATGAAAGGATTAGTGCTTTGAAAGGAATGTCTTAAAATGAAAAATTCAAAAATAACCAAAGAAAATATTAAACATTTATCTAATTTGGCCAACCTTAAATTAACTGATAAGGATCTTGATAAATTTCCTAAACAACTTTCAGAGATTTTAGATTACTTTAAATCATTAAACCAGTTGGATACTAAAGAAATAGAACCGATAGCTCAAACTACCGGTTTAGAAAATTTGACTAGAGGAGACAAACCAGAGAAGTCTTTAGATTCTGAT
>Ga0075122_10001723_pt1 | contig 15068 bp, 20 predicted proteins | sample AntAceMetag02UKB_FD_69790 | JGI IMG/M metagenome (GOLD analysis project Ga0075122, IMG submission 69790) | Saline lake microbial communities from Ace Lake, Antarctica - Antarctic Ace Lake Metagenome 02UKB | ecosystem: Environmental > Aquatic > Non-marine Saline and Alkaline > Saline | place... | reverse complement strand
CAATTGTTGGGAGATACTTGCAGAAACGTAGAGATAGAACAATTGTTAAGGTAGAACGTGGAGATGAATATCCAATGGAAGTTAATTTATACTGTAGAAATGGTTCAAAAATAATGGTCATTTCAAATAAAAATTTATTAGACGGCGTTGGAATTTTGCCTCAAAGACGTGGTTCACAAATCGTAAGAAAAACATTTGGTGGACACAGTCTGAAGCAAATAACTACTGGCTTACTAAGAGAAAAACATTCACAATCAGTATTTTTACCTAAAGGATTAGGAGATTTACTATAAATCATAATTAAAAGGAGAAAAAGAAAATGCAATTTATGCCAAATCAAGTAATGGGATATGACCGAGCAATTACGGTCTTCTCACCAGACGGACGACTATTACAAGTAGAATACGCTAAAAAAGCTGTTAGTTTAGGCTCATTAGCCCTAGGAATCGTATTTAAAAACGGTGTACTTTTGATGGCTGATCGTCATAGAACTGATAAATTACTAATACCAAAATCTGTAAAAAAAGTTTTTACTATTGAAAATCACATTAATATGACTTCTGCAGGTTTTATATCTGACGCTAGAGTAATTGTTAAAAGATCTAGAATGCGCGCACAACAACATAAAATAACTTATGGCGAACCAATGGATATTGAAGGATTAGTTAAATATATTGCAGATCTTGAACAAGCCTACACACAATACGGCGGTACACGACCTTTTGGAGTATCTCTACTACTTAATGGTGTGGAAGCTAAAAACGGCCCTGCATTATTCCTTATAGAACCTAGTGGAATTTACTTTAAATATAAAGCTAAAGCAGTAGGAATGGGTTCAGAAGAAGCAGATAAGTTACTAGAAAAAGGCTACAAAGATAAACTCGATGAAAAAACTGCAATAAAACTAGCAATATCTGTTTTTAAGAAAATACTTGGTAAAGAATTTAATTTCAATCGTTTAGAAACTGCTGTCGTAACTGACAAAGGTACAGAAGAAATCGAATCAGAAAATCTAAATAAAATAAAATAAAAATGCAACAAACATATGATCGAGAAAAAATACATCTTAATATTGCCCGTCTAAAAAAAGGTGGGGAAAATTTTGAAGTAATTTTAGAAGATATTGACAAAGCATTAGAATTAAGACACGGTACCGACATAGATATTACTGACGCAATAAACGGTGATTTAGTTTTCAAAGATGCAAGAAGTGCGGAAAAAGCATCTGAGCACAAAATGAAAGAAATATTTGGTAGTGAAAATCATTTTGAAGTTGCTAAACAAATTATTAAAACTGGAGAAATTCAACTTTCCGGCGAACAACGAAAAAGAATACTTGAACATAAAACACAACAAGTTCTCAATTATATACAAAAAAATGCGTGTGATGCAAAAACAAAATTGCCAATTCCAGGACAAAGAATTGAATTGGCTATGAAAGAAGCAAAGATTCATGTCGACCCTACAGATAAAATTGATTACCAAATTGAAAAAATAATTTCAAAGCTACGCCCAATTTTAGCAATGTCTTTTGAACACGCCAAATTACGCTTAATCATACCTGCATCATCAGCAGGTCAGGCATATAGTGTAATAAAAAGCAAATATCGTCCATATAATGAAAAATGGATAACAGATGGCTCAGTTCAAGTTGATATTGAAATCGTAGCCGGAGAAAGAACAAATTTATTCTCATTAGCCAATAAATTAACAAATGGTGAAGTACAAATAGAGGAATTAAAATAAAATGAAAAAAACAGTAGAAAAATTACATGTATCTGACAGGGAAATAGTTACACCTGGAGATATATTAGCAGAAGGAATAAGTTTTTTGCCAAGTGGTAAAGCTATTCGTGATGGTGAAAATATAGTCGCGATTTCCTTAGGTTTAGTTAGCGTAAAAGGACGCGTAATAAAAGTCATACCTCTTGCTGGAAGATATGTTCCAAAAAGAGGCGATGCCGTTGTAGGTAAAATAGTTGGAATCGGCAGAAGTGCGTGGAGAGTAAATATTGACTGTCCATTTGATGCAGATTTACCAATTTCTGAAGCTTCGTCATCTTATTTAGATACTAATCGAAATCCTATGAGTAAATTTTTTGATATTGGTGATTTTATCTTTGCACATGTATTTGATATATCTGAACAAAGATACATTAAACTATCAACAAAACATAGACCATATCGAAAGCTATATGGTGGGATTATTATAGAAGTTTCGCCTACTAAAATACCTCGAATAATTGGAAAACAAGGTAGCATGATTAAAATGCTTAAGGAAACATCTGGTTGCGATATTTTAGTTGGTCAAAACGGTTGGGTTTGGATTAAAAACGAAGATCCAGAAAAACAACTAGCATTAATCAATGCAATTAAAAAAATTGAAACTGAAAGTCATACAAAAGGACTTACTGACAAAATTAAAAGTATGTTAAATATTAACGTTCAAGGAGATAAAAATGATAAAAATTAGAGACTTACTAAATTTAATTATTACACCTATGGAGGTGGAAAACTAAAATGGGTGGAAAATCTGATAAACCTCTGCTAAATAAAGGACAACGGCTTGATGGACGTGCATTCGATGAATTACGACCAATCAAAATTAAAGCAGGAGTAATAAAACAAGCTGATGGTTCATGTGAACTTGAATTTGGCGAAACTAAAGTTTTAGCTGCAGTTTATGGACCAAAAAAAGTTTTACCAAAACATCTTGAAAAAAGTGATAAAGCTTATTTAAGCGTATATTATTATATGGCTGCATTTTCAACATCTGAAAGAAACAGACCTGGACCAAGTAGACGTAGCAAAGAAATATCTAAGGTTATTAAAGATTCATTAGCACCTGCAATACATTTGGAAAAATATCCTCAAACAAATATCAGTATATTTATTCAAATTACAAACGCAAATGCAGGTACTCGAACTGCTGCAATAAATGCTGCATCTGTAGCATTAGTTGATGCAGGTATTGAAATGAAAGATATTGTAACCTCTGTAGCAGCAGGTAAAATTGAAAATAAAGTTGTACTGGATCTTTTCCAAGACGAAGATAACTTTGGTCAAGCAGATTTACCAATTGCAATAATGCCAAGAACAAAAGAAATAACTCTTTTGCAAATGGATGGTGATATGACTCCCGAAGAAGTAGATAAAGCAATTGAAATTAGTATAAAATCTTGCAAAGACATTGCTAAACTACAACGTCAAGCAATAATCACTAAATATAAACAAGATGATATGGAGACAAAAAATGACAAATAAAGAAGAAATAAGTTTAGTAGATTTTTTATCTAAATTAATGAAAAAGAACATACGAGAAGATGGTAGAAAATTACTTGATTATCGTAAAATCGAAATCAAAACAAATACTTTATCCCAAGCAAATGGCTCAGCAAGAGTTAAACTTGGTGATACTGAAGTATTTGTTGGCGTAAAATTGGGAGTAGGTACACCTTTCCCAGATACACCTAACGACGGTGTCTTAATGGTAAATGCTGAATTAAATCCATTATCATCAAGAAATTTTGATATAGGACCGCCAAGTCCTGCAGCAATTGAATTAGCCAGAGTTATTGATCGAGCAATTAGAGAGTCAAACACAATTGATACTGAAAAACTATGTATAACACCTAAAGAAAAGGTATGGATGGTTTTTGTTGATATATATCCAGTAAATGATGGTGGTAATCTATTTGATGCAGGATTATTAGGTGCAATAGCTGCTCTTAAATCTGCAAGATTCCCTAAATATGATAAAAAAGAAGAAAAAGTAGACCATAGAGAGCTTACTAATGAAAAAATACCTCTAAATGATGAGCCACTTATGTGTACTTTTGGTAAAATAAAGGATATTATCTTTGTTGATCAAACAAATAGAGAAGAAAAAGTAGCTGAAAGCAGATTATCTGTAGGAATAAGCAAATCAGGTAATGTGTGTGCTATGCAAAAAGGTGGTGAAGGAACATTTACTCAGCAAGAAATAATGGATTGTATTAAACAATCACAGACTTTAAGTAAAACGCTGAGGAAATACATTTAACCAGAACCAAACCTTTTTAAATCGTAAAAAAGGTTCAATAAAATGCGATACACAAAATATGAAGAAGCCAGAATTATTGGTGCAAGAGCACTACAGATAGCCATGGGTGCACCGATTTTAATTAAAAGGCCAAAAGATCTTTTTGACACAGTAGAAATCGCAATTATGGAACTGGATAAAGGTGTTTTACCAATAACCATCAAACGTCCAAAACCGGTTAAATTTGACATTAAATTATAAAATGGAATCTAAAAATCTTACGGAAATTGATAAGTACTTGTCTGCAGGAGTTCATATTGGGACAAAAGTAAAAACTAAAAGCATGGACCCTTATATTTACAAAATAAATCCGGCAGGTCTCACAATTTTAGACGTTCAAAAAATAGATGAAAAACTTAAGGTTGCAGCGAAATTCTTAGCAAAATACAATCCAAAAGACATTCTTGTTGTCGGTCGAAGAGAAAATAGTTGGAAAGCAATTAAACAGTTTGCTAAATATACAAACATTAAATATGCAATTGGTAGATATCCGGCAGGCGTTATGACTAATCCACAATTAGAAACATTTATTGAACCAAAAGTTATTTTAGTTACTGATCCATGGCCAGATAAAAATGCAATTAATGATGCATTAAAAATAGGTATTCCAATTGTTGCTCTATGTGATTCTAACAATACTACTCGTGCAATTGATATTGTAGTTCCATGTAATAACAAAGGTGCAAAATCATTAGCACTTATTTACTGGATTCTTGCCAATGAATTTTTACATGAAACTGGCGAATTACCAAAAACCAAAACAATTAATGCAGAGCCAGAAAGTTTTGATGAATAAAATATCTAAACACTTTTATTTTATACCTTTATTCTTATTTTATGATAACAAATGAAACTACAGTAAAAGTTCTAGCAAAGGATATTATTATGTGTGATACTCTTTGGTCATCAATGCGTGGCTTAATGTTTCGGAAAGAGCTAAAAAAAGGTGAAGGTTTGCTAATTGATTTAAAAAAAGACACAAAAGCAGGTATTCATATGTTTTTTGTCAATTTCCCAATTGACATTGTTTGGTTAAATTCTGAAAAACGCGTCGTTGATTCTGCTAAAGATGTTAATCCAAATACAATCAAGACTCCTAAAAAATTTGCTAGATATATTATTGAGCTACCTAAAGGAATTTTAAATGATAAACCCGTTTCAATTGGAGACAGATTTACATTTTAAAATTAAAACATTTTACTTAATTTCTGCATTAGCATATCGAGTTTTTCTTTTTTTATACAATCTTGCTTAATTAAAACACTTAAAACTGAATGCACTGCGTTTTGACGCTTTTTTTCATAAGAATCTCTAACTAATTGTAAAATTTCCGCTTTCATTGGAGCACCACAATGATGACAATAATTACTATGCTCAACACATTTTACACCACAACGTTGACACCAAACCATATTATTAGTTAGTTAAGTACAATAAAAAGATAACGATACCCCACAGTTCATACCAATATTTATATAGTGTGAAAGACAATAGTTTAATGGTCGAGTTCGAAGGGCTAATTGGGACTATTCTAATTATTAAAATTATTGTATCATTATATACAATGATTTATAGTTATGATGTATTATTCCTTCATAGAAGATATAAAGCGCTAGGTCAAGTTATGACTAAATACATTAGCACACTTACAATGGGTATTTTTATAACCGTTGGCGCTTTTGCACTTAGTTCCTTTGGAAAATTATATCCTTATGCAGATATTATACAAAGTCTAGGTATATTTGTAATTGGAACATATTTCAGAAAGTGCTTGCATGAATTCTTCACCAAACCAATTCATATGCATAAGTAAATCTTTTAAACTGACTTATTAAGTAAACTATGGTAAAAGAAGATAAAAATGAGAAAATAGGGTTCCATAAAGGAGCGCTAACAACTTTGTTAAAAGAACATCAAGAATTAACAAAAATGGCTTCAATTGTAGAGCAATTAGCTAAAATGCATATTGAAGAACTAAAAAAATTAGGTGTCGATATAACAACAAAGACTGCAAGCAAATTAGATGATAAACTTTAAATGGTAAAAATACACTGCCTTGGCGGATTTCGTGAAGTAGGAAGAAATGCGGTACTAATTGAAGGAAAAACAGAAAAAATTCTTTTTGAATATGGTTTTAAAATTGACGGTAATTTATCACCGCTTCCGCTAAACATCAAACCTGATGCAATGTTTCTAACACATGGTCATTTAGATCATTTAGGTTCAATTCCAATTTTATATAAAAAATGGAATTTTCCAATTTATGGAACAGCACCAACAAAAGATGATGCAGAGATGCTATTGAAAGATAGCTTGGAAATTGCTAGAATAAATAAAACTCCTCGCGAATTTACATCCGGACATGTAACTAAAATGATGGGAAATTGGCGAAGTGTCAGATATAATCAAAAAATAAAAGTAGGAAACTCAACAGTTGAAGTATATGATGCAGGACATATCGCGGGATCTGCAATGTATGTTCTAAACATGGATGGCAAAAGAATTCTATACACGGGAGATTTCAAACTTGACGCTACACGAATGGTCGATGGTGCAAAAATAGATGTAGGAAAAATTGACATTGTATTAATGGAAACAACCTATTCAGCTAGAGCACAAACTCCTCGAGACAAAACAGAAAAACAGCTCAAAGATATTATTGATCAAACTATTTTGAAAAATGGTATTGTACTGTTACCAAGTTTTGCACTTAGAGCACCAGAGATTCTTCTCGCATTAAACCAAAGTAATGTTCGAGTTCCAATTTATTTAGATGGTATGGCAAAAGCTGCAACAGATATTGTATTAAGACACCCACAGTTTTTAAGAAACTCCTTAGCACTTAAGAAAATTATGGTAAAAGTTAGAAAAATTCAAAGGCATGAGGAACGCACAAGGATATTAGATAAGCCCTGTGTAATTGTAACAACTGGCGGTACTCTGGATGGTGGACCAATTGTTCATTATCTAAAACAGCTATATGCTAGAAAAGATTGTGCATTAATTTTAACAGGATTCCAATTTCCAAAATCAGCTGGAAGCTATTTAGTAGAAACTGGACGATATGTAACAGAAGAATTTGATCTAAAGTTAGGGATGCCACTTCACAAACTTAGTTTTTCAGGACATGCAGACCGAAACGAGCTATTAAGATTTGTGCAGAAAATTCGCCCAAAGCAAGTTGTTTGTATGCACGGTGATCAGTGCCAAAGATTTGCAACAGAATTAAAAGGCAGATTTAATATTGAAGGTATTGCACCAAAACCTGGCGAAGTTTTGACATTATGAAAACCTACCAAGGTACAATAATTAAAGAAAGTTTAAATGATAAGAGTATTTTAAAATAATTAAAACTTCAATTTCTAAAGTTACTCTGCATCATAAAACTCCTTGGATAAAACAATGGACTATGCACATAGTTTCCATTCCAGAAAACAAAGGAAAAGAAATTGCAGAAAAGGTTAGTAAGTCTTTAGATCCAGATCATAATTGGTATGCTGATTTCAAATCAGAAGATAAACATTATGTAATTTTCAAAAACAAAGTTTTCCACATTGATCGAACAAAAGAAGGCTATGTCTAAATAACAAAATACGGTGCAAAATTAGGAATACCTATTTATCAACTTGATTTCTCTCCTGAAATCAAATAGATTTTTATATCTCTTTGAATAAATAGTTCATGCAAATGGAATTTGTCTTGTTTGTTCTCGGAATTATTGGTCTATGGTTAGGTGCTAGTACAACAATCAAAGGTGCAACTGCTATTGCTCGCAAGATGCACATATCTCATCTTTTTATTGGATTAACGGTCCTATCTCTTGGAACTTCCTTACCTGAGATTTTCACACACATTGCATCTAGCTGGAAAATACTAAATGGAATCGAAGCATCTGGCGTTGCAGTTGGCACAAATATTGGTTCTAATATAATTCAAATTACGTTCATAATGGGTATGCTTGGTTTGTTCGCAGTTATCAAATCTTCTAAAAAAATTCAAAAACGAGATGGTCTTGTCATGCTTGGTTCAATTGCACTTCTATGGTTATTTGGATTAAATGGCCATATATCGCGTTTTGAAGGTATACTTCTTGCTGCATTGTATATCGTATATTTAATTTGGATTATGCGGGATGAAAAATCAATTAAAGAATTTATTAATCCACATCATAAACTTTTGAATAAAAAGCCTAAAAAACATATTGCAGTTGATTTGAGTCACATAACCATTGGAATTATGATGCTTGGAATTTCATCACAATGGGTTGTGGAAAATACACTCTTCTTTGCTAATAAATTTGGTATTGAACAAACATTTATTGGATTAATAATAATTGGTATAAGCACAGCTTTACCTGAACTAACAACTGCAATTCATGGAATTATGAAAGGCGCTAAAAGCATGTCTCTTGGAGTTTTGATTGGTTCAAACATAACAAATCCAATGTTAGCACTTGGAATAGGCGCAGCAATTTCTGGTTATAAAATTGCTAGCTCAATAACTTGGTTTGACATTCCATTTTGGTTTGGAATTTCTGCACTAGCATTATTATTTTTCCAAAGAGGTCATAAATTACATAAATCTGAAGGAGCATTTTTGATATTGGCTTATGTTGCTTATGTTGCATACAAAATTTATGGGATAATCTAAAACTTTAATAACTAAAAAAAATTCTAACATTATGGGAAACGAACATTTATCGCGTGATGACGAAATACCGCAATATATTAACGACGCTAAAAAACTTATGCGTGACGTAACTGCACTCCGTAACCGATTACCTGAATCTCCGGAATTTCTATATGAAGCTAGAATACTAGCCGATCAAAATAAAGAAGTAATACCTGATTTAGAAAAACATGCTAAAAAAGATGGACAAGCTAAAAAATTATTAGATAAAATATACAATGCATTTCCACCATCAACAATCTAAAATAATTTCTCAACATCTGCTATCTTTTTAGTCTTACATACTCGTAGAACTACTTAGAATTTTTTAGCTAAAAAGTAACTTTTTTATTATTATCCCTCCTTAGTTAATATGGTTGATTATTATTTAGAGAATCCAGAAAGACTAAAAGGTCAGCCAAAACTAACAATTGGAGAATATGCACGATCACAAGGAATTCTTGTTCCTCAAATTTTTAATACATTAGAAGAAGCACTTGAATCTGGCAAAAATGTTATTTTTAGAAGTGAACACCCACAGGAATATGATGGTGTTTCAGGAATATTAGATAGTCTCGATCTGAATGACACCGCTTCGTTCGAAAAAAGTATCAAAGGTGCCAAAAATATTGATGAAGTAAAAAGAAGATATTTTGTTAAATGGGCTTTTTATTTTACAAGAGATTACGAATCATTTTGTCAACATACTGGATTAGATGTAAAGGAATTTATTGAGCAAACTTCATTTTCTATGTGGGAAAAGATAAAAGGTGCTAATCAAACAATAATTGCAGATTCAGCAGTTGCAGGTCGATATCATATAATGACAAGAAGTCCGGCATTAGCTGGAGCTGAATCTAAATTAAATAACCACAGTTATGTTATTATCGATAATAATGAAGTTACGGAATTTCTAAAACCACTTTCTAAAGAATTAAGTGATCATCAAAAACTAATTAGTTTATATGAAAAAGTTAGGAATCTCGATAATTTTAATCCAAACCATTGTCCAATTATGGAATTCCAAACAACAATAGATGGAGAAAAAACATATTTCTTACAATATCATAGAACTAGAGATTTTTCACCAGCAACATTCACACTAGATAGAAAATTAGAAGAAGGTGAAATCGAGGCACAATTAGTGCGCGGAGCAACACCAAAAGAAGGATTAGATCTCACAATCACAATATATTATGGATCAGATAATGAAGAAGATGGCGCAATTGATTATCGCGTTGATGTATTATTTGGAGAAATAAATGTTAGAAATCGAAAATTACAAATTATTGGATTAGATGAATCAAAAGAATATCCCATGATTGACTTCACACTTGGACATAGAAAACGATCACTAGCATTTAAACCTGAAATTTCAATTGTACTTCCAAATGATATTCTTTTCAAAGACAACGAAGTTTTTTGTTCAGATAAAGATGATTCGCCAGATGTATTTTCTTTTTATGATGAAGCCAAAAAAGGACACAATGCAAATATCAGATTACATATAGAAGCAGATGGAGAACGAGCAATCATCAAACGAATATGATTATTTAGATGAATGATGAAAATACCTAACTTACAGATAATAATTTCTCAACATCGGCTATCTTTTTGGTCTTAAATGCTCTTAGAACTGCTTGCAGATCTTTTGGGTTTCTGAGCTCATACGGATTACTCGCAAATGTAGCAATTGAAATTGGAACCTTAAACTTTTGGCAGATTCGAATATTTTGCATAATCCGACCAATTAATAAAGATCGCTTCTTACCTTGCACTTTCAACAAACTAGAAAAATTAACAATATAAGATTTATTTGTATCTCTAGCTAACTTAGCTAAAACTTGGTTAAAATTACTTCTACGGTAGTGTGTATGGTCTCGACCTGTTGAGGTTTCAATATCGGTGAAGAATTTAATCCACTTAGCTTCCATTATCGCTCGAATAACACTCTCATCACTAGCATTTGCAATAACAAAGCGAGCATTTCGAGCCTTTTGCCGAGCTCGATTAATGTCTCGAACATTAATTGCATGAATAATCAAACCACATCCTGATTTTATTGAATCTAATTGATAGACAAAATTTAGGTCTGAATCAAACTCATGGGCTTGTTTTTTCAATATCGCCTCATTATTCTGAGGTAAAACTATATCTTGCATTAAATATCTATAAATTATGTCTTTTATTGTTTGTGATTTGGGTGAATATCCCTAAATCCGATTGCATGATCAACAAGTGCTTCTAAAAGTGATTTTACATTATTTAGACTTTGCATAAAAAGCAATACATCTGACTCACCGCCGCCCGTATTTGCTAACATCGAACAAGCCTTATTACCATTGAAAAAATAAGTAATTGTTCGCTCAACATATGGAACTCTCGCAAATAATCTATATTCAACATCTTCAGGTAAAAAGTGTTCAAAACCATATCTAATAGCTTCAATAACATATTCTTCAGCGAGACAACCATTAGCACCCACTTCATCAAATAACTTTGCACGAGGGATATGATGAAGCTTACGACTAAGATCATTAGTCGTTCTATTGGCTTTTATATTACTTTTTAATACTCGAGCAATGTTTCTTACTGGCTTAGTGCAATACATTAAATTAGTCTGATCAATTAAACCCTGATGCTGTTCAGTATCTGGTGGAGGGATAGTACATCCTGCACCATTACACGATACAAAAGCAGTTTTTATTTTTAGTGGCATTCTACTTTGATTAAATCTATGATTAACTGCAGCAACATATCCGGAAAAAAGTGCCTCATAAACCCTACGACTTGAATCAAGTTGGCCTAATTTATTAAATACGTGCTTATTTGCGCGAGTAATCTCAAAAATAACAACATGACTAAATCTATCGTGCATTTCATCCAAAAACCGGTAACTGCCGTTAAATTGACTCATTTATATTAAAAAAAACAATAACATTAAAAGATTATTAATCTGAACAAGCTACTTACGTAGTCCTCGACCTTTATTTCCGGCACTAGTTAATCCGCGAGAAGCCCTATTTGTATGAACTTTTTTGCAAATCCAGTTTAGAGTCTTATCTTTAAAAATTGAAGGATGATTTGGGTCCACCATAATAATCTCATACCATTCGCTCTTTGAATCATCTCCTACCCAATAGGAATTCAATACTTCAAGATTTGGATATTTTCTATTAGCTCGTTCTTCAGCAATACGTTGCTTGCTTTTTCTTACTGGAAGATTAAGCATAACATGTCTTTTTGGTCTTCGAGCATGATTTACAACAGGTCGTTTAGTTACTCCTTTTTTAATTCGTGCTCTAACAATAACAATACCTTGTTTTGCCTTATAACCTAATCGTCTAGCACGATCTAATCGCGTAGGTTTACTGACTCGCAATGCTGCTGGTTCAGATCGCCATTGAATTAAATGCTCTTTATAGACTATACCTAGGTTTTTCTTTGGTTTTTTCCACAGTTTTTGTATATATTTGTACATAATTTCCACCCCGTACATCAATTATATACTGATGTATAACAACCATTAAAAAGCTTTTTGTTATAGAATAATCAACATAGGTGTTATAAATGGGTGAAAAATTCAACGCAGGTAAATACTTGAAAATGGTTCTAGGACTTTTTATAATTACTGTAGGTGTATATAGTTATACATTAACATGGTTTGGTGGCACTCCTTGGTGGCATGCACTTGTTGACCTTATAAAAGGCGGATTTGGCTTAGCGGTTATGTCTGTTGGTCTAATAATTGCTGCAATCGGAGCTACTGATTAAGTCCTTATTTCTTTATTTTTTTCTAATTATTAATTAAATAAATAAATAAAATAAAAGTAAAGATTATTTTTTCTTTACTTTAAATCCGTAATTTGAAATATCGCCCGCTCGTGTTTTATTAGCTCTTCGACGTCGACTTATTGCTGTATGAACTGGTTTATATGGCTTCTTAACCTTTCCAGAAGACCTTTTCTTCATTAATAAGAAGATAACAAGTATAATTATTACAGATATAACGATAAACTGCGTTCCATTAGTTTTCCAATTCGTCGCTTTTATCTTATCCGATATTGCTGCTCCAAAATCGCCTGTAGGCGCAGTATCTTCCTCAGTAGAATCAATAACAGTTATGTCTTCATCATCGTCAGTATTTGTAGTATTTGTTGTGGTTTCATTTATGGTTTCATTTGCAGCAGGAGTACCTGTATCTCCACCGCCACCGCCTGGACTTGCAGGTGTTTCGGTTTCTTCTTCATCAGTTGTTGTAATAACCTTATACGCGGAGAAACCCATTGTTGTAGGAATCTTACAAGTTACAGAACTCGCTCCAACAGTACAATCCAGATAATCTGTAACTGCGGTACAACTCGTTCCATCTGTCTCGCAGTGGTATATTACGGCAGAGTCTCCACCTGTTGCCCAAGTTATTTCAACCCGATCAACACTCAACTCAAACAATAATGAATCCCATTTAGTTGAAGGCATTCCAATTAGATTTGTAGAATCACTACAAATAAAATCAGTAAAGTCAATATCCTGCGCTGCTTTAACATCTGCACCAACTAACACCATAGAATATCCTGCAGTACTACATTCAATTGTAATGTTAATATCTTTTGTCTGTGTCTGATCCACTTGTTGTGAATATATTTGTCCACCGGTTGCCCATGGCGTTTTAACCGTAAATCCATTTGGTGGATTCATATCAAAATAAAATGTTGTTGTTCCAGCCTCTGTAGTAAAATTAGAACATGCACTTGTAGCACAGTTATCACTTGGATCACATACATTATATTTATAATAATAAGTTGTTCCATTTGCTAAATCATATCCCATTGCATAATAATTACCTAGATAATTATCTATTGGCATACCGTGCCATAACTTATAATCATCATAACTACACCAATCACCGGAACAATAAGGATCTCCTGTATCATACAAAGTATAATTAATTGCCTGACAAGTGGAATCTTCTGCGTAGAAAAATACCGTTCCATTAGCCGGTTCATTTGTATCGAATTTAATAAATGCGCTATCGTTGAATGCATCTACCACGTGGAAAATAACACTTGGTGATGTTGTATCGCTTGCGTCATCAATATAATTAAATGCGGTTCCTGATGCACACATTGGTTTATATGTACACATTGGATCATCACAATCAGTTACACCATCAGCATTATTATCGATACCATCGCCGCAGTCTTCAAATGGGATAAATCCTATATTCTTAATAAACATACAATCTGGATCTTGACTTGGAGTAAGTCCATCGTTATCCATATCAATAAATCCAAAACAATCTTCCATCTTAAAGTCAATTGCGCCTGGTGTATAATAGAAAGGTCCTGCTTCATCCGTTACATTTGTCTCATTATATCCTTGACCCGCAGTAGCAACCATTACTCTTAAATCATTAGTCGAAACACCGAAATCGCTTTTCTGGAACATCAAGATATTTACACCATTGAAAATTCCATATTCAGGAGCTTCAATAGGTGGTGAAGCAAAACAACCATCATCCATAAACGTTAAACTTGTACTATCTGGACTCCAGACATTATTATCTGCATGAACACAACGATAAGTCATTTTCTGTATTTCATTATCCGTTCCATTAAAAGTTACAGATAAAACTAATTTATAATCAAAACCATCATAAGTACCATCTGTTGCAGTACATCCTACAGCAGAATCACCATCACTATCAATATATCTATAGAAAGTTCCATTAATTTCACCAGATAATTGGTCATAACAACCTGCCCAATCGGTTATATTATATACAGGTATTCCAATATCCATTGTTTGTGGATCATCCATAATACCTACTTGAATAATATCTAAGTGATCTAAACCATCTGCGTCTCCCGCAACATCTTCACCAATTGACGTTGGAGGTTTACCCATACTCATTCCACCCATCATCTGCTGCTCAAATAGTGGATCGCACCAGTTTGTTGTTGATGCACCAGCTGGCGCTGCATGATAAAAGCAAAGTTGTGTTTCATTAAGATGCTCAGGTAAATCTGAATACGAAGCATTGCCTCTAGAAGTACTGTTAATAAATGCTCCTTCATCTATAACAATTTCTGCTTCACATGCTGATTGATTAGAATCATCAAATTGATAACAGATATCCCACTCCATTCCAGGAGGAAGCATTAAACCACCTGCAGAAGAGCCTCCGCCTCCGTCAGAAGGTGGAGCCATTGATCCCATTCCAAATCCACAACTTGGATATTGAAGACAAGTAGCATCAGCACAATCTGCAAAACCATTTCCATCTTCATCACCTGGAACAGTACATAATTCTAGCGCA
>Ga0075122_10001722_pt1 | contig 15070 bp, 17 predicted proteins | sample AntAceMetag02UKB_FD_69790 | JGI IMG/M metagenome (GOLD analysis project Ga0075122, IMG submission 69790) | Saline lake microbial communities from Ace Lake, Antarctica - Antarctic Ace Lake Metagenome 02UKB | ecosystem: Environmental > Aquatic > Non-marine Saline and Alkaline > Saline | place... | reverse complement strand
ATGGCAGACCCAGTTGAATAATCCTTTTCCTTTTTTTTCTTGGTCAATCATTAATAGAATTCTTCCGGAGCAAGAAGATGTGGTGTAATAATTTTCATATTTGTTTATTTTATCGCAGAGTTTTTGAATTGGTTCATCCCAATTTCCTTTTGAGGACTTATCTATTTTGGCTAGTACGTCTTGTTTTCTTTGTTTAAACGAGTCTATCATATTATTGAATTGGGAATTTTGTTTCTTTTTGGCGTATACTCGTTAAAAAAGTTTCTTATGTACACGTGTACACGTCGAAATTTTTTAACTTCGTCTAATCTCAAAAATAACTCAAAATTACTACCACCTTTTAAAATAATGGATGTTTAAATATTTTTTGGGGTGTGTTTATTGAATAATTTTTTTTTATTGATATACAGGTTAATAATTTTGGGATACAAATTTTTATATAGTTTCTAGCTATGAAAAAATATGGCGTTTGTGGATACATTTGATTATGTGGGTTTTGCGGGACTTCCTCCTGCGAGGTTATATGTTCATGAATCTGTTCTCAGTGCTACATCTACAAAAGACCCCGTTGCTTCGGCGGAACGCTATTTTAGAGTAAGATTATCGGGAGATGCAGATTTTTTTAGGAAAGAGTTTGCCTTTATCGTTGCAACTGCTCAAAGAGATGAATCAACAGAGAGAAGCTTAAATATATTTGGATATAGTGGGGTTGATCCTTGGCCGGGAGATCCAGAGATCTATGTATTGCATTATGATCATCATGAACTTGCGTGTGGACGCCCTACGGATAAAGCTTTATTGAGCGGAGACATCGTGACGATGCTGTGGGCAGAAGAAAGGGCAAGGAGAGATGCAATAAGCCTTGCAGATTATTTTGTAAGAAATGAAAGATTGTTGGATGTTCCGTGGCGTGAAATTCAAGGATAAGAAAACCTTTTATAGATGTTCCTATCATATCTTTTATGGCGAATGCTGGAGATTATGTTGAAATTCATTTAAGTAAAATTATTTACGAAGGGATTCTTTTGGAGAGCCCGGAGTCTGAGAAGGGCTTGGTTTTATTGAAGTTAGATAATGGATATAATATTGGATTTAAGAGTAAAGATATTTTGGAGATTAAGGTTATTAAGAAATGGGCGACTAGCTCCGCTAGTACCTCCACGAACGCTAAAGCTCCTTCAAAAAATTTGACACATACGAGTGTACCCAAATCCGATGATTTGGGCAAGAGTGGAGGCAAGCCGAAGATAGCAATGATTATTACTGGTGGGACGATTGCCGCTAGGCTTAATTCGAAAAAGGGTGGTGTCGATTGGCTTGATACGCCAGAGAGTTTGTTTAAATTTTATCCAGAGATTTTTGAGAAGGTCAATGTGAGTAGAGTAGAGGTTCCGTTTATGAAGGCGAGTGAAGATATGGATTATAAGGATTGGCAAAAAATGGCGAAGGCTGTAAAAAGTGTTTTAGATGATCCCAAAATAGAAGGTGTTATTATTACTCATGGAACTGATTTTTTGCATTATACTGCGGCTGCGCTTTCTTTTTTTCTTAGAGATTTAAATAAGCCAGTGGTTCTTACGTATTCACAGCGAAGTATTGACAGGGCTAGTAGTGATGCGAATTTAAATTTGAGGTGTTCAGCTTTAGCTGCTATTTCCGATATTGCCGAGGTTATTTTGGTTGGGCATGCTACTAGTAATGATGATTATTGCAATGCTATGATTGGGACAAAAGTTAGGAAGTTTCATTCTTCTAGAAGAGATGCATTTAAAGTTGTTAACGATGGGCCTATCGCAAAAATTTATCCAGATAGAATTGAGGTTTTAAAAGAGCATAATATTAGAAAAGATGGCAAGATTAAATTGGACTTGAAGTTTGAAGAGAAGGTTGCTCTTCTGAAGTTTTATCCTGGACAAGATCCGGATATTTTGGATTTTTATTTTAATTTGGGATATAAGGGGGTGGTCTTAGAAATGGGGGCACTTGGGCATGTTCATACAAAAAGAGCGAGACTTGGTTGGACTAAAAAGTTAAAAGAAGTTCAGGAGAAAGGACTGATTGTTTGTGGGGTTACTCAGTGTATTTATGGTAGAACTGATCCGTTAGTTTATTCAAATGGCAGAGAGTTGCTTGCAACAGGTATTATTTATTTGGAGGATATGTTGGCTGAGACGGCGTTTGTGAAGTTGGGGTGGGTTCTTGGACATGTTGAGTGGGCGAAAGATAAAGAAAAAGTTAAAGAAAAAATGTTTGAAAATATTGCTGGCGAGTTAAATGATAGGCTTTTGGAATAGGTTGAATTATTTTTATAGGAATGTTTAAAAAGACTTTTATTTCTAAGGGGAATATGACAGAAGATGTAATTGGTAAGTTAAGGCAGTATTCTAATGCAATAGTAACTGTGGCTTATTTTGGTGATGAAGGCGCGAAATCAGATGCTGTTAAGAAGGTGGTCCGAAGACTAACGGCAGTTTATCTCGGAGATGATTTTGAAAGATATAGGATGAATTATTCTGGAGTTGCCGGATTATTGGGGTCCGATGGAGATGGTCACATGCAAGCGCTTAGAAATGTGCATGAGGGAGAGTCTGAACTAGTATCATTGGCGTTATCTTTATCTCCTGATTTTGGGAAAATAAGGGATGCGGCCATGGACTTTTCTTCGAGGTTGGATATGGTGGAGGCTGCGGCAGAGACTATGGATCTTCAGATGGTTGAGAGTTTATCAAAGAAGGAGAAATAGGTAATTAGAATAAGATAGAATTATTTTTTGTGTAAGTTCTTTTCTATTCTGTTTAGTTGTTTTTGGATTTCTTTGATTTCTCTTTCTGCTTTTCTATTTACGGAGTAGTCATACTTTGCTTGCAATCTATCTCTTTGAGTTTGTCGATTTTGGCTCATTAAAATTATTGGTGCTTGGATAGCGGCTACACAAGATAAGACTAAATTTAATAAGATAAATGGATATCCATCCCAGACTTTTCCGAATATTATCCATGTGGTGTTTATTACTACCCATAAAATTAAAATAAATAAAAATGTTAGAATAAATGTCCAGCTACCTGCCCATTTTGAAAGTGCGTCAGCTGCCTTTTGTCCGAATGTGGCTTCGATATTGGAGATAGGATTTTTTAAATTTAGAAAGTTAGCTTTTTTTAGTTTAGAGTTATTTGTTCTTTTCCTTATCATCTTTTTTATTTTAAGTAGAGTGTTAATTATAAAGGTTTGGGGTTTTAATTTAATAATTTAAAATCAACTCTAAATCTTATTTTATATGGTGCGATTTCTCCTGCTTTTTTTGTGTTTATTATTTTTATTTTTTTATTTGCTTTTTTTGCTTCAAGTTTGACTTTTTCTATAATTAAATTTGTGTCTTCTGTTTGGCAAAAATCGTAGTAATAGACTCGGGTTCCTTTTTTTGTTAACTTGAAGGCATCTTCTAAAAATGTGTTTTTCAGTTGTGGGCGTGCCATTACTATTACATCGAATTTTTCATTTTTTTTGTGTAAGCTTGCTGCCATTTTTTTAGCATCTCCGGGGAGAAGTTCAACTTTATTTTCTAGCTTATTTAATTTTATATTTAATTTGGAATATTTATTTGCGACTCTGTTTATTTCATTAGAATATACTTTTTTTGCATGTGAATTTTTTGCTATTACAATTGAAAATGGTGCCACTCCTGCAAACATTACTAAAACCTTTTCATTTTTCTTTATTAATTGTGCGATTTCTTTTCTTTCATTCGATAGTCTTGGAGAGAAGTAGGTGGAATCTATATTAAATCTAAAAATGCAGTTATTTTCTTTATACAAAATTTCTTTGTTTTTTTCACCGGCCAAATGCTTTGTTTTCATTTTTCTTAAGCGACCTTTAAAATTACTTGATTTTTCTAAAACTGTTTTTATAGATTTGTTCTCATCTATTATTTTTTTTGCAAATTCTATTTTTTTATTTTTTTTTATGTCATTCGGAAAATTAACTAATGCAATATTTCCAAAGTAGGTGAATGCCCTGTGCTCGCTTTTCATGTTAAATTAAATGGTTTTTAGAATTTTAAAGGTTTGGTATAAAATGAAAATGTTTATAAGAATAGAAAGATATAGTGTGATATGAAAAAGGTGCTTGGTTATATTATTTCGTTAGTTGGGGTTTTGGGAGTTGCTGCCCCGTTGGTTCCGCAGATTTATGAAAAGATACCGGTTCCTGAAGGCATTCCAGATTTATATTTTACTATCGGTGGAGTCGTTTTGGTGGCAGTGGGTTTGGCACTTTTAGTTAATAGGGGCGGTAGGAAAGTTGGTGCATCTACAAAAAAAAGAGAGGTTCCGATATATGAGGGTAAAGATGTCGTGGGCTATAGAAGACAATAATTTTTAAATAGGTGGATAGAGTTTAATATTTATGGTTAGTATTCGTGAGAAGACTTATGTTGGGGATTTCGCTGGTTTAAGGTATGTTCGGATGGCCCAAACTTTAGGAATGGAGAGGAAAGCTTGCAGGGATATGTATGAGGGGTTACATCCAGTTGCTCGGGAAGAATTAGATGTTTATTTAGGAAGAGTCGTATCTATGGAAATTTGTGAGGTGCGTAGGCATATACGAGCGTCACAAAATAGACCAAGTAAAATTACTGTTGCTACTGGGGAGCTTGCTGCTTGAATATTTATAAATATTTTTTTAAAGGCTCTAGGTGCCCGCTCACCCATTTGGATCCCTAATAAATTTTGTTATTATCTGGGTTTGTGATATAGAAGACAATAATTTTTTTATGTAAGTTTTAAAACCATTTGTCTAGTTTGTTTTGTCTTTTTTTATCTATTAGTTCTTTGGCGTCGATGTTTAAAACTTGGAATATGTTTTCTATTGCTGGTAATATTTGTTTTTCTAAATAGTATGTTAAGTTATAATCTTTTTTTTCTTCGGGGAGCGCTATTTTGTCTCTAACTAATTTGGATTTTGTTTTTGTTTCGGCGATATAGTATTCTATAATTTCTCCTTCTGCCATTGGGATTCCCGTTTCGATCATTTTTTTTGCAGCAGTTACATGCGGGGTGATAGCTTTATAGTCCTCTATTGGTTTTTTTAGCTGAGTTTTAATCATGATGTCTTCTTTATTTATTTCTCTTGCTTTTAGTTTTTTTATTATCTTTTTTGTATATTCTAACGCTTCTTTTCCGTCTCCTTTTTCTAGAATTAGTTTTATTATTTTATTTTGTAGATTTCTGGATAGCTTGCACCAATCTCTTCTTACTGTTTCGAATCCTCTTATTTTAGTTACTCCATTTTTGTCAATCATGGCGTATTTCTTTTTTGCCCCAGTTGTTCCGTTTCTTGTAGTTACCCATAGTCCACGCTTGAAGAATCCTTCTAGCTCTAAGTGCATGACGCCAGGTAGTTCCGAGTTTAATTCTTTTAAGAAATCTTTTATTTCTTTTTCAGTATGATTATTCATTAAAAATCCTACGGAATCTGTGTCTCCAAAGATTGGGGTAAATCCCTTGTCTGTTACTTTTTTTATGGTATCTTGGTTGAATTTTCTGACTAATGATAAAACTGCTGCGGAAGTTTCTTTTGAATAATATCTTGCTCCAAAAAATCCGATATATCCGTGGGCTGAGGCCGAGAGTACTTTGAATGCATTACTTCTGGCGTATGTTATTTGATTAGGGTCTTTTTTGTATTCTTCTTTGAATTTTCTTCTTTTTTCGAATATGTCTTTTAATAATTCTGGGAAAAAGCCTGATTTTTTTGCGAAATAATATTTTTTTATTCCTTCTTTTGTCTCTATTTCTGGAGTTTCAAAATATTGCTTGCGCCCTCTGGCGTACCCCGAGTTTTTTAACTCTGGGGCATCTTTTTCTAGGAGTGTTGCACTTGAGAGATTGTGAGTTATTATTATACTTGTATGCATTGAAGTGAAGTCGAACATGGCTATATCTTCGTAGAGTCCTGGTGTTGGTTCTAATACGAATGCGCCCTCTACTCTTCTTGAGGATTTTCTTTCTATTAATTCGTTGTATCCGGGGCGTCTTTCTGGAATTTCGTTGAATTTTGATAGGTTGTGCAGTAAATAACTCTCTATATATTTCGACAATCCGTATCTAGAGGTGTCGAAGACTGGTTCGTTTATTGTTTTTGAAAATTCCATTAAATCTGGCCACATTCTGTCGAAGAGTCTTTCTACTAATACGCTGTCTTGTAAATTATATTTGTAGTATTCATTCCAGTTTTCGTCTTTGATTTTTGAAGAGTGTTTTAGTTCGAATTTTATTTTTTTGTCGTTTAAAAATTCTTTTGCTACTTCATTTAGGGAGAGGGATTCGGATTTCATGTATTGTGCATATGCAGTTTTTATGAATTTTAATATGTCTATGTGAACTATCCCGTTTATTTTTGCGGTTAGTTGGTTTCCTCTTGATAGCTTTGGTTCTGATCCATCTATTCCGATGGGGAGTCTTACGTTTAATTTTCTTGCTCGTTCTTTTATGAAGGGTAGGTCAAATCCATCTGAAAAATATCCTATTAAAAAATCTGGGGAGAGTTTTTTAGTTTCTTCTGCAAATCTTTTTAATAATTCTGATTCAGTCTCTACGTACTCTACAAATGAAAGACACTCCTTGGTTTCTTTTGAGCTTTTTTGAATCTCTGAAAGGGGGCATCTTTTTTTTGCCTCCGTCGTATGCCCCGAAGAAGTTCTAGTTTTGGATTTTTTCCAGGTTATGACTTTTTTATAATTTTTTGATACGAGAGAAATCATTAATATTTCTCCTTCTCCTATTCTCAATGAATCGGTTTCTATATCATAGGATAATGTTTTTGGAGTGAATCTTTCGTCTTTTATTTCTTTTAATTTTTCTATTTTTATACAGGTGTCTACATTTAGCACTATTGTTTCGTCTATAAATTTGGGATTGTTTTTTAAATTCTGTCCTTCGATTTCGTACCAGTATAATGGCTTTAATTGTTTTTCAATAATATAATGTGTGACAAACCCTAAGTCATATCCTCTTCTCTTGTGAATTTCTTCGAATCCGAGTTCGTTTGCTATGTCAGATAAATCTTTGTAGTTTGTAGCGTATATTTTTAGGGCTTTGACTTTTTTTTCTAAGAATTTTTTATCGTGAAGTTCGATTTTTTCTATAGTGCTTATCCTTTCTTTCTTTTCGATGGTTATCTTTTGTATTTTTTCTTTTAATTCTTCTATTTTTTTGTTGGAGATGTTTTCCTTTAATATAGCCCACATATAAATATCGCAATCATCAATTACGCAGATTCTCTTTCCTTTTTCATCCCTGCCAATGATTTTTATGTGATTTTTCCCGTCTAAGTCAAAATAGCTGTAGTCTATTGGAATAAATTTTGTTTTCATGTTAATAATAGTGTTTTTTGGTTTATTAGTTTTTGTTAAGGGGGATTGTAGCACCTCCGGGCGTCCTCCCATGCTGATGCATTGAGGGAAAAGATTTATATACCACCATTGAGGGGTTAAAGTATGAGAACGAATGAACAAATGGCAATACCGCTTGTTGAAGCTAGTGTAGCTTGTGCATCAGAAGAACCTTTGGGGCAAGATGGTTCAGAAACAAGGTATTTTTTAACTACTGGTGGTTCTGGGGATAGAAGAGAATTATTGAGTGATTACGTTGATGAGAATGGGGTGCCGCGTTCTGGGAATGAAATATTTGATGTTTTTAGTGAGTGTGGTTATGTTGCAGTCGGAGTGTTTGCAGATTTAAAAGTAGGGTCAGTTTATAGAGCAATTCCTTTTAATGAGGGATATTTGGGAGATGAGGGGGAGAGAAAAGATTCGCGAGATGAGATTCCAGAGAAGGATTTAACTAGAATGCTGTATAGAGAATTGTCTTTTATAGAAGCAGGTAGAGAAAGTGTTCGCGTGGAGAAGGAAAGGATGAGGCTTTGGGCAGAAGCAGAAGCGACTGTGAAAAAAGATGAAAAAGAAAAGGCTCTTGCGAAAAAAAGAGCGCAACGTGAATTAGAAATAGAGGCAGAAGTTGAAGCGTTAATGGGTACTTCGCATGGTGAAACGATGGGAGCTAAAAGTGCAAGAGCAATTGTTGAGGGTAGGTCGCGTGGTAGATAATTATTTATAATTCTGATTCCTAGTTTTATTTGATAAAAATGGGCTCTGATGAGTTTCGAAGGATTTCGACTTTATTTAAAAAATATTTAGCCAAGGACTTAGAGGGGTCGGAGATGCGAATTGAGTTAGGTGGAGCGAGTGAAAAAACCTTGGGTGAATTGAGTTGTGTGTTTTCTTGTAGAGATTTAGGGAATTTTTTTAGGTGGGAGGCTGTTCTGGGCGAATTTTATGAGAAAAGAGAATTGAAGAGATATGTTAGAGCCGAAGATGCAGTTTCTTTTTATTTGGCATGTTTTTTGGAGGGAGCTTCCTTGGATCATTTGGGGGGCTTGGCCAGGAAGTTATATGAAGAGGGGAAGGGGAGAGTGACGGAATATAATGAATTAGCTGGAAAAGAGAACATGGGTTTTTTGGGAGTGGAGGGAGTGGAGAGGGAATATTATTGGCTGAAGGAACCATACGCATAAATTATTTATAGCTTAGTTTCTAACTCTTTTTATGGGACTTAATATACGGGATATTATTTCTAGGGAAGAATTCGATATTTCAAGATTAAAAGATAAAATTATTTGCGTAGATGCGTTTAATACTTTGTATCAATTTTTGTCTTCAGTTAGGCAAATGGATGGCACGCCGTTGCAGGATGAGGAGGGCAGAATTACTAGTCATTTGTCTGGAATACTTTATCGTAATGTTGCGCTTTTGAGTCAGGGTGTAAAATTGGTTTATGTGTTTGACGGGAAGGCTCCGGACTTGAAAGCTAAAACTCATAAAAAAAGAAAGGAAGTGAAAGAGCAGGCAAAAGAAAATTATGAAATTGCTAAACAAGAGGAGGATATTGCTGCGATGAGAAAATATAGTAGCCAGCTTGTTAGGCTCGATGATGTCATGGTTCGTGAGAGCAAGGAGCTTTTAGTTGCTATGGGAATTGCTGTTGTTCAGGCTCCGAGCGAAGGAGAGGCCGAGGCGGCGTATTTGGCGAAAACAAAAGATGAAGTTTATGCGGTTGCTAGTCAGGATTATGATAGTCTTTTATTTGGTGCTCCTTATTTAATTCAAAATTTGACTTTAGCTAAAAAAAGGAAAACTCCTTCTGGGTATGTCGAGGTTAAAACGCTTTTGATAGAGTTGGAGGCTGTTCTGGGCAAGTTAGAAATTAATTTGGATCAGTTAATTTGTTTGGGAATTTTGGTTGGAACGGATTATAATCCTAAGGGGGTTTTTAGAATTGGGCAGAAGAAAGCTTTAGAAATTGTTAAAGAATTTAAAACTCCTAAAGAGATATTTGAGTCTGTGAAAAGTAAAATAGAGGAGATGGATGAAGAGGATCAGTTTGACTGGAAGGTTATATTTGAATTATTTAACAATCATGAATCGTTGGATGTGGACTTTGAGTTTGAAAAAGTGGACGCAAAAAAAATAAGAGAGATATTGGTTGATAGGCATGGTTTTAGCGGAGAGAGGATTGATAATCAGATTTTGAAACTTGAGAAATTGAAAGAGGATAAAAAACAGAAGGGGTTGGATGAGTTTTTTTAAATCAACTTTTTCCCAAAGCCTTAAAATGCCTTCTTTTGTAAATATTTTATGACAAACAGCGTAAGACGAGAGCGAAAAGTTCCGGAGTTAAAAGAATTATATTTAGAGCGAATAGGAGAATTACTTAGCGGGAAAGATTTGGAGGATTACTTGAAGATTCTAAAAGTTGTTCCGGTTAAGTCATTTAGGTGTAATACTTTGAAGATTTCTCCAGATGACTTAAAAAAGAAATTGGAAGATAAGGGTTGGGAGATTGAGCAACCTTGGGAAAAGTATCCGGAAGTTATGATAGTTAAAACCATTTTAGGGCCTGGGGAGCTTGGTCGAAGTCTTGAGCATTTACTTGGGTATTATTATATTCAGGAATTGGCGTCTATTTTGCCAATTATTGCATTGAAGCCGAGGCCTGGGGAATCTTTTTTGGATTTATGTGCGGCGCCGGGAAGTAAGACTACTCAGGCGGCGTGTTTCATGAATGGTGAGGGAAATATTTTTGCAAATGAATTATCAATGGGAAGAATTAGAATTTTAGCATCTAACTTGGAGAGGTGTGGTGTAAATAATGCTATTTTGACCAAGCGTGAGGGCGGGGCGTTGTGCGATAGACTTGCAAAAAATGAAGTTTATTTTGATAAGATTTTGGTTGATGCGCCGTGTAGTGGAGAGGGGACTTTGAGGAGTTCATTTAAAACTTATTCTATGTGGAATATTAATACCGTTAAGGCGCTTGCGGCTTTGCAGAAGAATTTGTTTAAGAAAGCTTTTGGTTGTTTGAAGGTTGGGGGCGAGATGGTTTATTCAACTTGCACACATGCTCCTGAGGAAAATGAAGCAATTGTGTCGTGGGCGTTGTCGGAATTTGGGGATGCCATTGAAATTGAAAAAGTTGATTTGCCGATTAAAGCTAGAGAAGGAGTCAAGGAATGGCAGGGCGAGAAGTTTGATTCTCGAGTAAAAGATGTGGCCCGTGTTTATCCGCATGACAATAATACTGAGGGTTTTTTTGTTAGTAAATTTAGGAGATGCAAATAATGGGATTTAAGGAAAGAATACATGATTTTAAGATACTTAGTAGAAATGAGAAAGAGGAATTAGTTGATAAATTAAGGGCGCAATTCGGAATTAAAAAATTGGGTGGACTTATTATGGGTCGTGGAACTGAGAGATTGTTTTTGTATCAAGGGGATTTGAGTCCAAAAGAAATTATGGAATTGGAGCATGCCCGGGTCAATATTGAAAGGTGTGGTGTCTATTTTGCTAAATTAGAGCGAGATGAGATTAGACTAAGTATCGAGGGCGTTCATGTTTTGAAGGATCAGATAAAAAAGAATATATTTGAATTGGATGAGGAGCAGGCGCGAAGGTGGATGGAGGGGTCAGAGTTGAATATTCAAAGTGGGATGAGGGGGTTTGTCGTTATGAAACATAAAGATTATTTTTTAGGGTGTGGTAAAGCTTCGGCGGAAAAGATTGGGAATTTTATTCCAAAGAATAGAAGGTTGAAGATAAAAGGGTAGGATATAAAAATTTATAAAATCGAGATTTCTTTTTAGAGTATGAAGATTGAAGAAAAAGAAAAATGGATAAAGGCTGGCATGATTGCTGCGGAAGTTGTTAAGTATGCAAAAACGATTGTAAAAAGAGACGTGAAGTTGTATGAATTAGCGGAAAAAATCGAAGATAAAATTAGGGAGCTTGGCGGGGTGCCTGCTTTTCCGACAAACTTGAGTATAAATTCTATTGCTGCACATTATACTCCGTATCCGAATGATACGACTCTTGCTCATGGTTTACTAAAAGTTGATTTGGGGGTTCATGTTGACGGATATATTTCGGACACGGCATTTAGTGTTGACTTGGATAATAATAAAGAAAATTTGAAACTTATAGAGGCTGCTGAAATGGCTTTGGGTGAGGTTTCAAAAATTATGAAGAAGGGATTGGGTACTAATGAGATTGGCAAAGAGGTTCTTCGTAGCATGATTTCGTATGAATGTAATCCAATTGTGAATTTATCTGGGCATGAGATAGATAGGTATGATTTGCATGCTGGGCTTACTATTCCTAATCATCCGGATGCTTCAACCGGTAGTCTTGATAATGGGGTTTATGCAGTTGAGCCTTTTGCGACGAGGGGGGATGGCAAGGTTCGTGACGGGAATCCTTCGGGGATATATTTGTTAGTTGATAATAAAAACGTGAGAAGTCCGATTGCTCGTGAGGTTTTAACTTATGTAATTGAGGAGTATGGGAGTTTGCCTTTTTGTTCTAGATGGATTGTTAAGGAGTTTGGGAGTAAGGCGCTTTTGGGACTCAATCAATTAGAGCTTAATGGGAATTTGCATCATTTTGCAAATTTGGTAGAAGCTAGTGGGGCGAATGTTTCTCAGGCTGAGCATACGTTTTTAATTGATGGGGACGAAGTGATTGAGACTACAAAATAATTTTGTTTCTTTTTTGTCTATTCTTCGTTAGTTTGATTCTTGTGTACATGAGTACACGGCGAATCAAACTGCCTCAACTAGACTAAAAAATAATTCAAAATTTGGAATCGTTATAATTTAAATTCTTTAAACTCTTTTCTATCTTTGGTGTCTGAATCTTTAGAATATGCTTTGATTATTTCTTCAACGGTTTTTTTTATTTCGTTGGTTACTTTTATTTTTCCTGGTTTTTTAGCGTTTAAAATTATTGCATCTGGACCAACGATATTTAAGTTATCTGAGGTTATTAGTTCTCCTGATTTTTTTGCGACAAAATTTATTATATCGTTTTCGTTTTTGTCTCGTCCGGTTATTATCCAAGCATCGTTAATTATGAATTGTCTTCCGATAGTTACGAGTGGTAATTCTTCGTCTTTTAATCCGCGCTTAAAGATGAGGTTAAATCTTTTTTCCATCATCTTTTCGCAAAGAATGCATCCTCCGGCGGGATCCGGGTAATCTATTTTGTATTTTTTTGCCATTGCTATTTGTTTTATTCTTTGTCGTCCATGGATATCCCCCATTTCTTCTCTATTTACAAGTCCCTTCTCTTCTATATTTGTTATTGGAAGTATTTTTGCCGAAAGCGGTCTAAATATTCTTCCGTGAAGTTTTGTTTCGTCTTCAATTGTAATCATTTTATTTTTCATTTGGCTCATCGGACGTTGAGATAAAACTTCTCCAGAGACGATTATTTCTATATTCATTTCGTCTGCTATTTTTTTTGCGTGTTTAAACATAAATATTCGGCAGTCTATACATGGATTTACTCCGGCGCCTCGTCCGTGTTTTGCATATTTCAAAACTTCTAAATATTCTTGTAAGAGTTCTCCTTTTGTTGCGTCTATAACTTTAAGTGGTATTTCGTGTTTTTGAGTAAAACTAAAAGAGCATCCCTCGCTGCAGCAGCCTGTTCCAAATGGGAGGTTGAAGAAAAGTGCTATAACTTCTAAGCCTTGTTCTTGCATCATTTTTATTACAAGTCTACTATCTAGGCCCCCCGAGAACATTGCGATTACTTTTTTATTTTCCATTAAAAATTTTAGAGAAAGATGGTTTTTAAGCTTTTTTTTCTGATGACTTAATAATTCCATTAATTACTGCCGAAATTATTAATATAGCTAATCCCCAAAAAAAAGCAATAAAGGGAAGTACAAGAAGACCTATACATCCGTCTCCGCTGCATTTTTTAATATCAAAGTATAATATTAAAAAAGGAGTAGATCCTATAATCATTAGCGAGATAAAATATATGACTGATGGAATAATTGATTTAAAATAGTTTGATTTCTGAAAATTGTTTTTATAGTTTTTTGCTGATAAAAAAATAATCAGTATTGGAATTACAAATAATAAAATAAAGAGAACAATGGGACCTATAGATGTTGGAACAAAAAAGTATAAAATAATCAAAACAATTATTATTGGAAGGAATATTAAAAGATATTTTGGGAGTTTCTTCATATGAGTTTTAATAAAAAATAGTTTAAAAAAGCTTCTATTTAAGTGAGTGTTGAAATTTTTATAGGCTTTACGAGCGTTAATAATTAAGCACTCAAATTGGTTTTTTATTTTAAGCTTTTTTTTCTGATGGTTTTTTGGCAAATAACTTTGAGAAAAAGTCTGTCGTTGGATTTTTGGATAATTTTTTATCTACAATTTCTTCTACTTCTCTTTTGGTGAATTTTTTTTCTTTTCCTTTCGTTAAAAGCTTAAGAAATCCGAGACCTATGCCCAATACGATTAGCATAGTTCCTAGCATGATGTTGACGTTAAAGACGGTTTGAGTTTTTGAGAACATGAGTAGAATTAGGTTTGATATGTCATTATTTATAAAATTTGTTTTAGCTACGATTCCGAGTGTTTTTGTAAACAGTTTAATTGGGAAATCTATTTTTGTTAAAGGTAATGCGGCGAGGATTAGTATAATGCCGGTTACTGTTAATGTGTTTTTCTTTTTTTCTACTAAAAGAAAGATTATAATTATCAATATTATTGAAAAAATTAGTGTTTTATTGAACTTAGATTTGAGATTGTTTCTGTTGGCTTCTGAAATTATGTAAAGTGGGGAGCTCTTGGTACATTCGGAGAATTTGCAGTCATAGTCTTTGTAGTAGGATTCTTCGATTATTTGATGTATGGTATAATTTATTATTTCTTCTGGGTTTTTTTCAATTGTATCACAGGGAACGGAGAAACTAGAAGGAATTGAGTAATTTGCTAAATATATTTTGGTTTGATTTTTACAGATGTTAAGAAGAGTGGGATATTGAGTGTTAACTAGTTGGTTTAGGTTTAGTTGTTCGTTTGTTATCTTTGTTACTATTTTTGTTAATTCTGGATTTATGGTGTCGTGATCTAGAGAAAGTGATGTTATTAGGAATATATTTCCCAAAAATATTGATATAAATAAAATTAAAGATGTCAAAATGATTAGTCCGCTTTTTATCATCCCCATGTTGATTGAAGAATAGTGTATTTTATAAAGTTTGGGAAAGGGAAACGAAGGGAAAGATACAAACCCAAGAGGAGATGAAATTTACATTCGTTTTAACGCAGAAATTCTTTTTTCTATTGGAGGATGAGTGCTTCCTATGTTTTTGAAGGGGTTAGCGAAGAACATTGGCGCTACGGCTTTTGAAAGTTTTTTTTCTGGTTGATTTATTTGTCCTATTTTTTCTAAGGCTCGAATTAGTGGGTCTGGGTTTCTTGTAAATTTTACTGCGGTTGCATCGGCTGAGAATTCTCTTTTTCTTGAGATGGTCATTTGTATGAGATAGACCGCGATTGGTGCTAAAATTGCAAGAACGATTCCTATGACCATAAAAATTGCTTGACTTTTATCTTTACCTCTTCCTCCGGAAAACCATAAGCTTCTTAAGAAAATTTCTGAAGTTATTGCGATAAGACCTACCATTACTGTCACGAGTGTCATGAATCTTATATC
>Ga0075122_10001721_pt1 | contig 15077 bp, 20 predicted proteins | sample AntAceMetag02UKB_FD_69790 | JGI IMG/M metagenome (GOLD analysis project Ga0075122, IMG submission 69790) | Saline lake microbial communities from Ace Lake, Antarctica - Antarctic Ace Lake Metagenome 02UKB | ecosystem: Environmental > Aquatic > Non-marine Saline and Alkaline > Saline | place... | reverse complement strand
CTCGCAGTATATGCCACAAAAGCAGACTTCAAGAACTTAGAAAACTTCTACACAAATATAGACAAGCAACTTTGCGGAGCCATTGGCTGCAAGTGGAAAGAAACGACGCAATGAACATTATAATAAAAAATAAAAAACAAATTGTCCTTGGATACGACGATAAAAAAGAAATCAAAGCGATAGCAATGGACTTTTATCCAGGAACCACATCCGAAGACGAAAACATGGTTGTAGAAATTCTTGATAAAAAATACAAATTCATCGAACTCGCAATATGTCAAAATATTGGCCTGGTCAAGGAAGTCTTCAGCAAAGTAAAACGGCAACTGAAAATTGTTGATCTGCAGCAAGATATCATGGATTTAAAGTTAAAAGTATCAACACTCGAACAGGAGATAATTGATTTAACATGCAAATAATAATAAACACAACGAAAAGTGAAGTAATCGATATACAGATAGACACAGATTCAATTACCGAATATATCGAAATACAGGCCATAACGCTTGAATCGGACAAAGATTCCATAAAAAACGATTTGCCAAATTATATCCTGGATATAAATGACAAACAAAAAAGCTTTCGGGATATTAAAATTTTCCGCATGAACGAATTCACAAAAAACGTTTTCAAGAAAATAGATCTGAAGAAAGAAGATGGAGAACAATGGAAGATAGCGTCACTTAAACAAGAGATTATCGATCTCAAAAAAATTATAGCGAGGCAAAATGAAGCCATCAACAGCAATAAGTGAAATCAGCAAACTTTTATCAAACTTCAAACCAGTCTTGTTATCTGGGCCACCAGCAATAGGCAAAACGTCAATTATAAAACAAATTGGCGAAAAACTCAACAGAAAAGTGATCATATCACATCCAGTTGTATCGGATCCAACCGATTACAAAGGCATGCCGTTTATAATTAACGGTGAAGCTAAATTCATGCCATTCAATGATCTTAAAATATTGATCGACACACAAGAACCAATCATATTTCTGCTTGATGATCTTGGGCATGCTCCGCATTCGGTTCAAGCTGCAGCAATGCAACTTTTATTAGAGCGCCGCATCAACGGATACCATGTATCGGATCTGGTAACGTTCGTGGCAGCAACCAACCGGCGCAAAGACAAAGCCGGCGTGAATTCGATAATCGAACCACTGAAATCAAGATTTTGTACAATCATCGAAATTGAAGCAGACTTGGACGATTGGGTAAAATGGGCCACGGAACATGATATAGTTGAAGAAGTGATATATTTCATCAAATGGATGCCGGAATTCCTTTGCGACTTTCAACCAACCTCGGAATTAACGAATTCGTCGATGCCAAGAACTCTGGAACACTTGTCGGATGCCTTTAAATGTGGTATTTCTCCAGAAGCAGAATTACAGATTTTCTCAGGTACAGTGGGCGAACAAGCTGCGACAAGCTTCATTGGATTCCTGGAAATTTGGCGATCATTAACAAAACGATTCATTATCCATCAAATCATAAGTAACCCCATGGGTATGGAAATTCCAGGAGAAGATGAAACATCGGTGAAATATGCTATATGCGGCAAACTATCTCAATTATGCGATAAAGACAACTTTGATTCGATTATTAAATACAGTGAACGTCTTGGAGCCGAATATTCAGTTATGTTAGTCAAGAATTGTGTAACCAAAGACCCGTCGCTCAAAGAAACCGAAACGTTCGTAACTTGGGCAATCAATAACCAGGACATGCTGATATGAAAGAAGAATACATTAAAAATAAAGGTATTTGTTGTCCGTACTGCAAGTCAACAAGACTAAGAGCAAATGGAAATCTTTCTGCAAAATATGCCGAAATAAAAGAATTTGTTACATGCTATGATTGCGGAAGTGAGTGGTATGATGTCTACAAGCTTCAAGATATTAAAATAATCAAAAAAGGAATCGCAGCATGAAAGCAAAATACATTAAAAATAAAGGTATTCGTTGTCCGTACTGCGAATCAGAGAAAATATTCGCTGATGGGCAACTAAATACAGATGGTCATGAATATGGGGTAGCCAAAGACTTGGTTCGTTGCTACGACTGTGGAAATGAATGGTATGATATCTACAAACTACATGATATCGAATTGGTACAAGAAAGGCAAATTGCATGAATGTAACGGAATGATGTTCAGAAACTTAAAAATGTTGAGGAAATTAAATGAAACGAAGAACAATCAAAACAGTAATCCGTAAAAAGATCAACGAATGGCTAAACAGCATCTCAGATTTAACTGTCCGTAAAATGCTGGAAGACAACATCATTGTTACGGGCGGATGTATAACGTCAATGCTACTCAATGAACCGGTTAACGATTTTGACATCTATTTGAAAACACAGGACGCGGCGCTATTGGCAGCTAAGTATTATGTTGGACAATTACCTTATGAAGACGTAGAATTTGATACAGATGATCCGGAACGAGTAAGTATCTACATTAAAGCAGAAGACATCATCGAAAATGATACAGCGGAAGAATTTGATCGAGATCAAGTAATTGAAGACCAAGAAGACAAGAAATACAATCCAGCCTTCATTACAGAAAACGCCATCACGCTTTCAGACAAGATTCAAATTATCATGCGATTCATTGGTGAGCCAGCCGAGATACATAAAAATTACGACTTTATTCATTGCACCAATTACTGGTCATCCTGGGATAATGAACTGTACTTGAATCAGCCGGCACTTGAAGCAATCATAAGCAAAGAACTGGTTTATAGCGGATCGAAATATCCAGTTTGCTCAATGATTCGAACACGAAAATTTATTCGGCGCGGCTGGCAAATAAACGCAGGGCAATATGTCAAAATGGCATTCCAAATTTCAGAGCTGGATCTTTCCGACGTGGCTGTCCTCCAAGAGCAATTGGTAGGTGTGGATACAGTATACTTTAGTTCATTGATACGTACTTTGGAAAATAGGCAAGAACCAATCACTGCAGATTATATCTGCGATATTCTCGATAAAATGTTCGATTAACATTCACGGCCGGAAATTTCTTCTCCAGGGTTACAATGGTGTCGCTACTGGAATGCCGGATTAGTTTCCGGCCGTACTTTTTAAAAAAGAAAATAAAATGGATTTTGGAAGCGCATTGAAAAAAGCAAGATCAGATAAGAAAATGACTCTTAGGGAACTTGGAAAATCCATAGAAGAATCAATAGGATACATCTCTGACCTTGAACACAATCGGATAAGTCCAAAAGATCTTGATCAAGTCAAAAAGATTGAGAAAATTCTTGGGCTTAATTTTTTTATTTAAATGAAACAACAAGGAGAAACAAAATGATTCAAGATAAAGCAATGCTCGTAAGTCTCAAGATTTCTATGATTGGGATGTCCAAAAAAGACAAAGAAGTAACTGAAACAGCAAACAACCAATACAATGCCGAAAAAGACGCCGGATCATATTCAAAGTCACTAATTGCAAGGGAAGACATTGCAGATGTAAAACACGTTGCTGGAAAAGCCAGAAAATTCCACACGGATCAAACATTAAGCTGGTCAGACAACAACGAACGGATACTGCCGTCAAAAAATTATTTGGAATATTCAAATGGCCTCAGTGATCTAAAAGCTGAATTCGAAACTGCAGTAAGTATATTCGCAGATAAGTATCAAGATATGATCGCGAAACAACAGACCAAAATGGGCAGCATGTTTGATATCGATGATTACATTGCGCAATCAGAAGTGGTAGACGAATTCAGCTTCGAATATCAAATCATGCCAGTTCCAAGCGCAGATGATTTCAGATTATCGCTAAGCGATGATGAAGTAAAAGAAATCAAAGCAAATATTACAAAGGCTGAATCAGAACGAACCAAGGCCGCAATGAGTGCGCTATGGGAACGTGTGTATAACAATATAACGAACATGGAAACACAACTTGGAAAAGAAAATGGCAAGATATACAATACACTGCTCAGCAACACGATTGATTTAGTTAAACTGCTCGATAAACTAAATATCACGGATGATCCAGAGCTGGAAAGAGTACGTAAAGAAATTGAAGATCGGTTATGCGTATTTGAAATTAATGAACTCCGTAAAAAACCTGAAATTCGAAAAGAAGCTATGGGCGCAGCAAAAGAAATCCGTAAGGATATAGCCAACGTAATGGGGATTGCCGTATGACAGGATCATTCAAAGAAGAATTGTTCATGGTGTTGTGGATCATAATTCTGTTATTATCAAGGTTAAACGGATACGATCTGTTCGCATATCTCGCATCTGCAATGGCGATTTGGAGTGCAATCAATTTATTTCGTGCAGCATACTATGAATTCAAGGCATTGAAAAATGAATATGAAAACAAAATTAACAAAAGCAAGGATTAAGCTAATCATGAGGGATCCGTTTTATGGAAGCCTTGCCATGAAACTCAAACTCGTTGAAGATTATTCAGCGCCAACTTTATGGACAAACGGAGAACAAATAGGATATAATCCTGATTTCATAGATAGTTTAACAACTGATCAAACAAAATTTGTAATTGCCCATGAAGTTTTACATCTGGTTTTCGGTCATCAAGGCAGAAGGAAAAACCGTGATCGAAAAGTATGGAACATGGCCGGGGATTTTGTTATAAATGGCTTGCTAAAGAAATCAGGATTCAAAATAAAAAAGAATATCTGTCTTAATAAAAGATTCAATGATCAAGTTACTGAAAAGGTATACGCAACCTTGATCAAAGACATGAAAGAAGATAACCTTGATGGGTATAATAGCAAGGAACAGCAGGTGCTGTCAAAGCTGTCAGGTGAAATGTCCAGTCAAAACGTAGATACCAGCGTAGTAAATGACTCAAATGATACAGACATCAAAAGCGATCCATTCGAATGCGGAGAAGTCCGGGATGCACCAAAAGAAGATTCTACAAAAAAATGGGAAATCGCAGCGATTCAGGCAGCACAGCTTGCAAAAAGCCAAGGCAGTAATTTAACGGCCGGCATTAAAAGGATAATAGAAGAAGCATCAAGAAACAAAATAACCTGGGCGGAAGAATTAAAGAACTTCTTTGAGGAATTAACCAAAAACGATTACACATGGACACGCCCAAATCCTCGGTACTCTTGCCACGGGTTCTACCTGCCAGCTCTTCAATATAAAGAACTCGATGAAATTGTAGTAGCTGTGGATACGTCTGGATCGATAAATGAAAAAGACTTGGCAAACTTTGCTAAAGAAATATCATCAATTCTTGAAACATTTCCAACAATAAAAATAAAAATTATTTATTGTTCAAATCGTATTCGTGAAGATGTGACAGAATTAACTAAAGACGATCTCCCGTTTAAATTTGAAGCATACTGGGGTGGAGGAACGTCCTTTAAGCCAGTATTTGAATTAGTAAAAACATTTGACGAAAAACCGAAATGTTTATTATATTTCACAGATCTATGGTGCAACAGTTACCCTGATATAGAACCTGATTATCCTGTTCTATGGATAGATTCAGACCGAGCCAGAAAAAAAAGAAATCATTATCACATTCCACCATTCGGTAATATAATTAAAATGGATTTTCATCATGAAAATTGAAAAATTTCCAGATAAAGCACATCTTATAATAATGATCCACAACTATACTGTTCACTGCATAATATAACAAAGAGCAATGATCCAAGGAAATTTATGGAACTAATGAAAATTAACCCAAACTCAAAAGAAGGAAAGCAAATCATTGTCGACTTTGTTAAAAAAAATATGTAATATGTATAAAAATGAACAAAAAGATATGGTAAATAAATCACCGGAAGCATATGCCACGTCTCTAATTAAAGAAAACGATAGAATAACTAATGATCAAAAAGAAGCGATACGCATATTCATTGAACAAGCATTATCAAATAAAGACATTGAACACATTTTTACACCAATGTTTAGTATGGAAAACTCTGGTATAATGTACGGGCATCCGGAGTGTATTTTTAAAAACACTCCGATGCTCGCAATTGCAATAGATATTATAGGGAATTATTATTGCCTCGGCCAAGATCTCGACTATATTTTTTATTCACACGATCAGATCTCGGTCGACCCCTTTCGGCAGGAGCGATTAATGAAGGATCTTCATCAAATTTTTCAGGACGAAATCCTGGAACACCCGCCTCTGGATCCTGAGTGGAAACCTCTTTTTCTAAAGGATTCCCAGTAATATTTTCATCAAGTTCTTTTTCAATTTTCTTGAATTCATCATCTTTTAATTCAGGAACCATTTGATGCACAACTTGAGACTGCAAGACTTTATGGAACGTTTGAGAAGCAATATTCTCAAGTGCAGAAAACGAATTCTTCAAATTAACAGATAAATCATCAATACTAAAATTCTTAGATCTACTGATAGTGATTTTCTCATACACATCATCCATATTCTGCCATTTAAGCCAATATTTTATGATATTTTCTTCAGCTTCAGACAGATTATTTGATTTCTGTAACAGGACCGCATTCAACTGTTGAAATTCATACCGTAACGCTAATCCAGATGCGACTTCGTTATTGTTCTTGCGTTGGCCGTGGACACCAGATAAATGGGCAATACGGAATGCTTCATCAATTTTACGATCAACCCAACTAAGGATCGACATAATTGGTTCTTCGATCTTGGATTCCATCCAGTCTGGCTTACCGGCTGTTCCATGCTCAGGATTAAATTCCTGTACAGCATTTACTGCGACTGTATCATTATCAGGGGATTGAGCATCTTCTTCTTCCATTGGCTTACGGAACATTGGAAAACCTGCATATTTAATTACTTCTTCACCGGATGAAATATTCCGTATGATAGAAGCTGTAATTAAACTAATTTCCTTGATATCAGACTCGCCGAGATAATAATACTTGTTATTGATTCCACGGATATTAGTTAGCCATACGAAAGGGATTTCATTAAGAGGATTTTTGCCTTCGTTTTTAAGCACAATGCTATCGGTTAATGAATCATTCACAATCCATTGTTCCCAATGATCTCGATACCAGATAAGATATTTGTTTTTTTCTTCAAGCAATTTTAAATAAGATAAGTTTATACGATGCGAAATTGGATCTTTTTCAAATTTCCAGTTAAGGATATTCGGTAGAGTATACTGGCAGCAATACGGATAAGCACGATATTTTAATTCGTCTTCAACATTACGGATTTTGTCTACCCCTGGCTTATTGATCAGAACGCCAAGAGAGCCATAAACAGAAGAAAGTTTTTGACTTTCATTGAGAAAAATACCAAAATTCGTTCCAAGTAAATCGCAATCTCTGATAAACATAGCCCAAAGTTCATTCTTTTCAAGAACATTAAGATCTCTGGTAGGCGGTCGCTCTGTTAAATAAAAATTAAACAAATCAACAATACTCGCGGAATAATTAAAATTGATACCTTCATTTATACGCTCCTGCCAATTCGCGTATGATTCGCGCGTATTCCGTGTAAGACTTGTTCGAACTAACTCTTTACCACCTTCATAAGATTTGCTGTAAAAAAGCCAATTTTCAATATATTTTTTATACAGATCATGCGTTTCTTTTAATTCATCTATATCCATGCTAATCTCCTATTTATAATATTTGGCTCCGGATCTTATAAATCTCGGTTTTCCAGCCCAACGCAAGAATTGCGATGTGCTATCCACCATATCATCATGCTTATCATTTGGGAAACGAATCATTTGCGTTTCGTAATCAACCAACCATTTAGCCTTTTCAGGCAAGTAGACACGACCGGCTTCGATCAAAGCTGTGACTTCGGAGAGACGTATTTCTTTCGAAGCTTCAGCCTTGATAGCGATGACCGGTATTTTTGTGTTTTTCTTTAGCTCTTGGATAAGACTTTGGCCTGATGCTTTATCTTCAATAAGCACAGGAACAATCTTTTTATATTTTTTGGAATAATACTCATAGATTTGGATAACCTTTTTTTTAAGCTTTGGGAAATCCATACGTTTATTGATAACATCAAGCAGATAAAAATTCTTGTCTGCTAACCCCCAAACTGTGCCGGCCGATGGATCATTTAACTGTTTTTCTTTGAAAGCAGTATCCCAGGAAATCACGATCTTCTTGAATTCAGGTGGTGCTTTTAAATCATAACGATTAAACCAATCAAATTGAACCATACCTCCTTCGGTAGCGACTGGTTGCTGTTGATACAAGGCATTCCATTCACGGGTTCCGATTGTTTTCTTTATTTCTTGTAACGTTTCAAGTGGATATCGTTCTGGCCAAAGAGCTTCACCTCTTTTACGGCCAAGAATATCATTGTCTTCTTCGGCAATAGCAGGTAGACTTAACACAGTCCAATTTTCATGGGAATTTTCTTCAAGAAGATAACCAGCGAGATCATTGAAATGCCAGCGCGTGGTAATCAGAATTATTGCTCCACCTGGCATAAGCCTTGTATATGCGACCGATGAAAACCATTCGATTGCTTTCCGGCGCGAAATTTCAGATTCTGCATCTTCACGACCTTTTACCGGATCGTCTATAAGCAACAAATCAGCCCCACGGCCAGTTATAGCGCCTCCAATGCCGACTGAATAGTAATTCCCGCCCTGGTCTGTGGAAAACTTGTTCGCGCCTTTAGAATCTTTAGAAATATTACAATTTTCAAAAATACTATGATGCAATGGATCAATCATTTGATTACGGACTTTGCGACCAATATCGCCGGCTCTATCAAATGAATAAGTTGCGGCAATAATTTGTTTTGAAGGATTACGGCCAAGATACCAAGCAGGAAAGAATTCAGAAACCTCCATAGTTTTACCTGATCTTGGAGCAATGAAAACCATAAGACGTTTTCTTTGTCCGCACTCGACTGCCATTAAATGGCCGGCAATCAATTGATGAAGTGCTGCGAATTCGTATGAAGGCATTTGCAAAGCAATATAAGCAGGTAGCCAAGCGAATGCTGCTTGCTCAGGGGTCAATTTGTTGTTCACATTCTATTACCTTTTCTTCTGATTTGAAATCTAATCCTTTTGAAAACAAAGATCCTTGCGCAGCATCATTGAAAAGCTTATCGACAGCATCTTTTTGCTCTGAATTTATAATAACATTATTTTGCTGTACAACTTGCATTTTTGGATACAAATCAAGAAGACGGTTTATCATATCTATCAATTTGCGAGATTCCTCCATCCATCTTGATCCGGTACGTGGATCCCTATCAACACATAAATGAAGTTGTATATCACAAAAATCAATTCGTTCTTGTAAGTCTTTAATCCTGGTAGTGATTAAAACTGCATATTTATCACGTATTTCTGCATTAAAGTCTTTGCGAATATCCTTGATAAGCCTTCCGACAATAGGAGTAGTGCAACCTAAATGTTTTGCGATATCTTTATAAGATGCATCCGGATGCTCTTCGCAATACTCCATAATCTTTTTTTGTCTTACAATAACAGGAGTTGTTCTATTGATAATCGTTTTGTCTTTTTCTTTTTTATCTTTTTCAGTATATCGAATATGATCTAAATCTTTAAGGACTAATTCAAAATCAAGCTCAAGGGCTTCAGCTATTCCTTTTGGTGGAATATATGGATGTTTTCTATGAAAAAGTCTTATCCGATTTTGTCTTAAAAAACTCCTGGTACCACGTTCCTTTGCGTATTCATGCCATTTAATATATGCTTCTTCACCTGTATTTTCAAAATAAACAAAGTCTCTATATATTGTTGCTTTATTTATAGACAATGTTTCAGCAAGAACTGTTATTCTGATTTCAGGGTATTCCAAAAGTGCTTCAACGATTTTTTGTCTACGCTTCTCTATTCTTTTTAAAGATTTACTTTTTTTCTTTGATATCATTTTTTCACTTTTTTTGTAATTTTTAAAAAAAATCCTTGACATATCATACCAAAAGTGAGATTTATAAGTCAAGGATTTTTTTAAAAATTAACGCGAAGTTAAAAAAGGAAAGAAGCGATGAAGCTTTTATTGGATGAAAATGGAAATGTAGTCGTAAGGGATGGAAAACCCGTTTATGTGCATGAAGATGGCAAGGAAATAGCATTTGATGCAGCGGCTGCTATGAGCAAAATCACGGCTTTGAATACTGAAGCTAAGGATCACCGGCTTAAAAAGAACGAAGCTCTCGAATCTCTGAAAGCATTTGAAGGGATTGATCTTGAAGAAGCAAAAACAGCTATTGAAACCGTAAAGAATTTCGATGCAACTAAACTGGTGGATACCGGTGAAGTCGAAACGCTAAAACGGCAAATGGCGGAAACTTTCGATCTTGAAAAGAAACAAATTACTGAACAATTCAGAAAAGAACGAGAAACAATGACTGCCGATATTGGCAATAAACAAGCCACTATATTTGATTTAATGGTTAGCCAGCAATTTTCGAAAAGTCCACAATTCGCAGGAGATGAAGCGAAAACTATTCTACCTCCGGATATGGCAGCTGAATATTTTGGTAAGAATTTCAAAGTTGAAGACGACCGTGTAATAGGATATCTTAATGGAGAAAAAATTCTATCGCGCGAAAATTATGGAGAACCGGCCGGGTTCGAAGAAGCTCTATCCGTTATTATAGAAAACTATCCAATGAAAGATCGAATCACACGATCTGGAAAAGCTGGTGGACCACTCGTAATAGGGAATACCGGCAATGAAAATGGATCGAAAATTATCGCAAATAACGATCAAATTGCTTTCGGGAATAACCTTGAAGCAATCGCTAAGGGAGAAATCAAAGTCGCTTAATAAAGTGGCTTAAAGTCTCCTGAATTAAAAAAACGAGTCACTTGATGGCCTTATAACAATTTTAAAAGGAGGCTGTCATGTCCAATACCTTAACTACTGTTATTCCACAATTACTCGCCCAGGGGCTCATGGCGCTAAGAGAAAATGCCATTATGCCGCGCCTTGTCAATACCAGCTATGATACTATGGCCGCTGAAAAAGGTGCAGCTATCACGGTTCCAATCCCTTCCGCAATTACCGTACAGGATGTTTCCCCGGCCGCAACTCCAGCAACTAACAGTCAGATTACCACAACTTCTGCAACCATTACCATGTCAAGCTGGAAAGAAGCTCCGTTCCATTTGACCGATAAAGAAATTGCTGAAGCCATGACCGGAATTATTCCGATGCAGGCATCTGAAGCCATCAAAGCTCTTGGAAATCAGATTGATACTGATATCATGGGCCTGTATACCGGTATTTATGGATTTGCTGGATCGTCTGGAGTAACTCCGTTTGGATCTTCCGTTGCTGAAGCCACCGAAGCCCGTAAAATTCTTAACAACCAGCTTTGCCCATTACAGGATCGTAGATTCGTTATTGATCCTGACGCTGAAGCAAACGCCTTGGGTCTTCGTGCATTCCAGGACATGAGTTTTTCAGGAACCAATGAAGGTATTGCCGACGGATTGATCCGGCGCAAATTGGGTTTTGATTGGTTCATGGACCAAAATGTTCCGGATCATACTTGCGGAACCAGGACAGCAACAAACACGACTACGAATGCCACGGCAGCCGTTGGCGATTTAACTATCGCTGTTACAGCCGGCTCAGGTAACACTATCGCAGGTGACGTTTTTACCGTAGCCGGTGATACCCAGACCTATGTTTGCTCAAGTGTAACCAATACAGCTGGTGGAACCATTACTTTCACCCCGGCTGCAAAAGTAGCATGGGCAACCAGTGCGGCTATTACTTTTAAGGGAACCGCAAGTACCGCTTATGCACAGAATCTCGCTTTCCATCGAGATGCAATTGCATTTGCTACCAGACCACTTGTTGATATTGCCGATGGTCTGGGGAATATCATCACGGCCGCTGTGGATCCGATCTCCAAAATTGCTTTGAGGCTTGAAGTTTCCAGGGAACATAAACGAACCAGATTTTCCTATGATATTCTGTACGGCATGGCGCTTGTTCGGGCTGATCTTGCAACCAGAATAACCGGTTAATCATCATTTTAAATTTGTGACCCGGGCCATATGGCCCGGGTTTTTCAAAAATTTAACGGAGGAAAATCATGGATCCAAGAATGTACCCCACAGGAAACGTCATCGCGGAAACTTCGAAAGTTGTTACCACGCCGACCGCTACCGATAAAATTGCCACTATTCGTGGTGATTCAAAAGAATACTTTATTACGCTTGCGAATTTATTTGCAAGTCCACCCGCATTTGGCGGAACTACCCCTGGTGCTGGTAATTTTTCTACCATAACAGCATCAAGTACAGCAGCTATTGTTGGAAATGTTACCGTTTCAACTGGAAATCTTGTTGTTACGGCTGGTGACGCAACCGTTACGGCTGGCGCATTAACCGTTACCGCTGGTGACCTTGCAGTTACCGCTGGCAAGGCAACGTCAAAAGGTTCATTCCAGACACCGCAGGTAGTTACAACCAATGAAGCAATCAATGCGGATGTATCCTATGTTGAAATCGCAAATGCTACTCCTGCTACAATTATTGCATTAACTATCGCAGCTCCAGCTGCAGGCAGATTGCTTGTTATTACGCAGACTGGTTCTGGAACTTCTGATGATACGGTTACGCTTAGCTCTGGAACATATAACGGTTCAGGCACAATTGCTACATTTAATGCTAAAAACGAAACGCTAGTTCTTTTTGGTATCGCTGCTGATCGTTTTGCAATTGTAGAAAATATCGGATCCATTGCTATCAGTTAATAATTCTTTGAACGGGGTTGTCACAGGGGGATGAATGAAGGTCGAAACTGTACGGATTAAAAGCAGAGACAAGTTTATAGTCATCAATGAATCTGATTTCGATCCGAAAAAGCATGTTCTATTTAGCGAAGTTATTAAGGCTAAGATTGAAATTGAAAAAAAAGATGATTTAAAGAAGAAAAAACAGCCTGGCAGAGAAAAACGACTCCGAGAACATGCGAAAAAACACTTCGACCTTACATTCCCAAAAAACACGCCAATAGAAGACATTGAGCAGCAACTCAAAGACCTTGAGTTCGGACCCGTAAAAAGGAAATAGCTATGCAAGTTATAAATTTGTTATCCGCGTCCGCAGCAACCGGAGTTAGCGACGCGGTTGAAATAGATCCACGCCGAACGTATTATGGTGACGTCCCGCTGCAGGTGTGTGGAACCGTAGCGACAGCATTCCTTGGAACAGTTCAAATTCAAGGATCAATTTCCACAGAACAGGAAATTCTTGAAGGAACCGCTGTATGGAGTACAATAAGCAGCAAAACGTTTTACGCTGATGCAGTAACAGACCTGACAGTAGCCTTTCCATGGATCCGAGCTTACTGCACAGTAAACACAAACGGTATCTTAAATGTAAAGATATGGGCATAAAATGGCTTTAATTCTTATAGCAACGGCTGCGTCATCCAATGCGAACACTTATTCGACGCTCGCTGAAGCAGAAACATATTTTGAAAGTCGTTTGCAAAAGACTACATGGACCGCAGCAACCGATGCCAATAAAAACATTGCCCTGGTTCAATCAACTCGCATGCTTGATGAACAATTAAATTGGTACGGGGTTCCGTATTCTTCCACACAGCTTCTCAGATGGCCTAGATACAGTGTCGTGGATCCTGATGGTGAAGATGTGAATTATGATTCTATTCCTACTTTTTTGAAGTATGCTACTGCTGAATTTGCCATGCAACTTTTAGTAGCAGATCGCCAAGCCGACGACGATACTAAGGGCTATAAGCGTCTTATGGTCGGAACACTCAGAATTGATGTTGATAAATTTGATCGTAAAAAAGTTATGCCAAAAGCAGTTTGGAACATGGTTAAGTTTTACGGAACAAAATCATCCGGAGGAAATAAAAGACTGGTAAGGGGTTAAAATGGGCTTCCAAGAGCTTTTCCAGAATATAGCAGGAACGATGGTAGACGCTTTTGGGGACATTGCAACAACCATATATTATCATTCAGCAGGAACAATGTCTTATAGTCCGTCAACCGGTACCTATTCAGAAACGGATGCGGTAAGCGTATCTGCAACTGATATTTCCGTTGATGGTAGCAATAATAAACTGATTTCTACCTCCACAGTTCTTTCAAGTCAAAATATCCCAATAGACGGACAATACGTTAAAATATCAGGATTCACATCAGCAACAAATAATTGCTACGCAAGCGCATCTGCTACAGCCGCGACCAGTGTTACCATCAATACAACCGATGTTGATCTATTCACAGAAGCCGCTGGAGGCACGGTCGTAATTACCGGACCATATCATAAGGTTGATGGCATCCTCCAAAATTATAACCAAGCTGAATACGATAACAACACGATCCTGTTCACAGATCAACGGCTCATGATACCAAACAACGATATATCGGTTACGCCAAAAGAAACAGATTATGTTTTAATCGATAGCGTTGAATGGAATTTACAACGCATCAAAATAGATCCAGCGGAAGCCATGTGGGATCTCCAGTTACGGAAACCTTGACATGGACAAAAACATTAAAGATTTTAAAAAAGGCATTGAGAATTTTAGAAAAAATCTTGAAGATATTTCTGCCATTGCAACAACAATATCAGCCAAGGAAATATTCGATGCAATTAATTTTTTCTCTCCTTCTCCGAATGGACAAAAAGCAACACAGAACCATTTAGGAGAAGTTATCACATCAGCAGATTATTCTCTAGGGCAATTTATCGCTAGTACAAGGATTGGAGTCGGAGCACCAGATTTAAGTATATCAAAACAAGCCCCATCGATAAAGGCTGAACATGACAAGCAGCGAGCTAAACTTAAACAAATAACTGGATTTGAAACAATATATATTACAAATAATTCAAAGCATGCTGATAATGTTGAGTATTTAGGATGGTATGGGCAAATTGGTACATGGGTAAAATCATCAGAACCTCCCTATGCTCCATTTGCAAGAGGATTTGTTAAAGGAACGAAAGAAGCTATAAAAAAGACTCAAAAAACTTTAAAAAATACAAAAGTAACTTCAGATTATGATTATCTTGATCCTTTTGGGTATGAACATAAAATGCGTCCAACGTCTGTAGACGAAACAGATTTATCGCCGTATGTAGACGGAGAAGATGATTTTAATGAATCTATAAG
>Ga0075122_10001716_pt1 | contig 15122 bp, 26 predicted proteins | sample AntAceMetag02UKB_FD_69790 | JGI IMG/M metagenome (GOLD analysis project Ga0075122, IMG submission 69790) | Saline lake microbial communities from Ace Lake, Antarctica - Antarctic Ace Lake Metagenome 02UKB | ecosystem: Environmental > Aquatic > Non-marine Saline and Alkaline > Saline | place... | reverse complement strand
GACGACTTGAGTATCAGCATCGCACCACCAGATGTGCGGGAGCACATCGGAGGAAACGAGATCGTCCGCATTGGGTTGTTGAGTTCGATGAATACATGTGGATATAACAATATTACGGACGTTGGGCGACTTGAGGTGCTGAAGGCACACAGGCGGTTTGTTTTGCGACGTGGATTGAAGAAGTCGTTTTGGTGGGTTGTTGTTTTCGTTGCTACTTCCGGCGTTGGCACCTTGTTGTGGCGTTGGTTGTAATCCGATGGCGTAGGTCCGACTCCTACCGGGTCCACCGAATAACGAAGTGACAGGATAGAACAACCAATGGGGGCATCGCCAAACTGGATAAGACGCCCGGCAACGGGTGATCAGTAGTTCTGTATGGAATGTAGCCTCCGTGGTGTAATGGATAACATTTGGGTCTTCTAAACCTAAGATACTCGTTCAAGTCGAGTCGGAGGTGCCATTTTCATAATTTCCTGATAATCGGACTTCCAGACGTTTGCTGTAATACTTTGAAAAACTGCCGGTGAAAACCATGGAGGTCCGAATCCTCCCAGGGGTACCACTTTGTGTCATTTCGGGTACGTGAGTCAAACGAGGAAACCATGAGTCGTACTTGGAAGCGCTGCGCGCGGAAGATGCTAGGAGGTCGCCGTCCTCGTGGGCGCAAGAAGGCGATTCGAGAGAATTGTCGTTCTATTCCGGCAAAAAACTGGTCTGATGAACGCTTCCCTGACGCCCACAACTTGATTCCGTTCATCGTCATCGAAGGGTTGGAGGGCAAGGGGTGGGACACCGATATGATTCGCCGTCACATTCGTAAAAAGTTCAGTCTCAGTGCAAAAGCGGCTGATTGTTTCTTGGGGTGGTGTTACGAAGGATTCCACAAGTAAAGCCCGGTTGCCGGAATGATAAACGGGGTGGTTTGCAAAACCACATTTTGAGGGTTTGATTCCCTCACCGGGCTCCAAAAACTGTGATGTCGTGTGTATAATAGATCAACAAAGAGAACGTTTCTGGATGACAACATATGAAAGATGATTTCAAGTGCCCATATGTCGTAACCAAGAAGGACTTCTACGCAATAGAAGGTTTGGAAGTCCACTGTGTCGTGTGTGGTGAGAAGGTCAATCCATGTTGGGATGACGACGAATGCAGTCTGGATATGCCAGACAGTGCAATTTCTGGCGTGGTTTTTGGTGGGTACGGTTCATCCCATGACTTGTGTGAGTTCCTTGTCACGGTGTGTGACAAGTGTATCAACGACCGTGTAGCAAAGGGCTGGCTGCCTAGGATTCTCAAAGGTTTTGGATGAAGGAGAGTACGATGAATGCAGGCTTTACTGAAATTGCGTTGGTTGTGGACAAGTCCGGGTCGATGGGTGGGATCAAACAAAGCACCATTGACGCTGTGAATAAGTTTCTGGACGAACAACAAGGCGTCGTCGGTGACGCAAGTGTCACAATGACACTGTTTGACACCACGGTGACCTGTATCGCCGAGAGCGTCCCGATTGGAGATGCCAAGAAGCTGGACGGTGAATCGTACCAGCCGAACGGAAATACTGCTCTATTGGATGCCATTGGTTTGACGATTGACAAGATGGGCGTGCGTTTTTCCATTATGAGTGAAGATGAACGCCCGGAACACGTCGTCGTTGTCATTATGACGGATGGTGAGGAGAACGCGAGTGTAAAGTACGATCACGCGAAGGTCAAAGAGATGATCCAACACCAGACCGACGCATACAACTGGAAGTTCATTTTCCTTGGTGCTGGTATCGACGCTGACGTTATTGGGTCGAGTCTTGGTATTCCCATGGACTTCATTCGTGCTTACGGCGCCGATGAGCTTGGACAAGCCGACAGCTACGCAGCCGCGTGCGACAGTGTTTCCAGTTTGCGTGGTGGTGATGACTTGAGTTCGGTGAGGAACGACTGATGGCGTGGATTGGAGTAGACCTAGACGGAACACTTGCCTACTATGATGGAACGTGGCGAGGCAAGCATCACGTTGGTGAACCCATTCAATCCATGGTAGACAGAGTGAAGCAGTGGATTGCCGAAGGCAGAGAAGTTCGCATCATGACTGCAAGAGCATGTGATGGTCGTGATTGCGTCCCGGCGATCGAACGGTGGTGCCTTCGTCACATCGGGGAAATCCTCGAAGTGACAAACGAAAAGGACTACCACATGATTGAGTTGTGGGACGACAGAGCAATACCCGTTGAGAAGAACACAGGAAGGGTGCTTCATAGTGAAATGGGATAAAACCACAGCGTGCGAATGCCGTTATGGTGATGTCATCGGTCGTGTGTTTGCCTCGGCAGACATTATCTGTGAAGACTCTAAGGCTGACTATCAAGGTTACGCAGAAATCATTGCTCGCTTTGACAACGGAGTGTTCGTCCACTATAACTGGAACTACGGCAGTTGTTCTGGGTGTGATTCGTGGGAAGCACTCGAATCGACCGACGATGAAATCCTGATGGAAGTGCGTAGGACTATGGGCGTGCTTCCGACTCTAGGTACTCTTGTGAGGTACATCACAGAGTTCCCGGATAACAGCAAACTCAAACAACGTGCTTTAGTCTGGGTTGACAGCCAACCGTGTTGATGAAGAAGAGACCCTCGTGGTGTAACGGATCAACATCTGGGGCTTCGAACCCCAGGCTCCAGGTTCGAATCCTGGCGAGGGTGCCATAAGGGCAAAGAATGGCAGACGCAAGCAGAAACACATCTGGAACATCGGTAGGTGGCTTAAGCGTTACTTCACAAAACGAACTTGCAGAGGGCAAAATGGACGAGAAAATCAAACAGAAGAACCGAGTTAAGCACCTTCGCCAGACATCTTCGAAAGGGATGGCGGGAGCTAGGGTCATCGTAGATGAAGACCTCGTAGACGAAGTTCTCAAGCCACCAAAGGAAAAGGTGAACAGGATGCGCCCATAGCTCAGGTGGATTAGAGCACATCTTTCCTAAAGATGAGGTCGCAGGTTCGAGACCTGCTGGGCGTGCCATTTTTTGGAGATCATATGTCTGAGCACTCTGTTGTGTTTGGTGGTCTATTCGAGTCGGGTGAGGTTAAGAGAGTCGCTATTTTCACCCACAGGAATCCAGACCCGGATGCCATGGCATCCGCGAGTGGGCTCGCTTGGTTAATGAACAAGAAGTACGGTGTTGAGTCCAGGATTTTCTACGAAGGAGAGATCAGCCACAAGCAGAATCAGACGATGGTGAACGTGTTTGAGCTGGTGCTTGAACGGTTTAGTGAGTACAATCCTGATGAGTCCGACCTGACTATCATCGTTGACTCAACACAGAAGACTGTGCCAGTTAACGCTGACGTAGTAATTGATCACCATCGAGTGCCTGATGCTTTGGGAACAAAGCTGACTGTGGTTGAACCAATCGGCGCATCAGCAACTCTCGTTTGGGAACTCATTCGAGACTTGGGTGTCGAGTTTGATGATGACGTAGATGGGCGCGTTGCCACGGCGTTGTTCTTTGGCATCCGAAAGGATACTGATGAGCTGGTTGGTGAAGCGGTCACCGACCGAGATTTCGATGCCTACAAGTCTCTCGCTGATCACGTTGACCGCCGAAAGTTGACCCAAGTGGTCAATTATCCATTGCCGAAGTACATTTTCGACCTACGTAAGAAGCTCACCGAAGATGGCAATAGCGTTCAGGAAGACTCTTACTTCGTTGGGACAGTTGGAGTGATTTCCTCAACTAAGCGTGATGCTCTGCCGATGCTTGCTGACGAGATGGTGCGTCTTGAGGGCGTTGAGACGACGGTAATTTTCGCAATCGTCGGCAAGTCAATTGAAGCGAGCATCAGGAGCAGCAATCAGAGTCTCGATGTGAACCGATTTAGTAAGGCGGTATTCGGAGACGGATTTGCTGGTGGTAGAATGGGATCGGGTGGAGCTAGAGTTCCGCTGGGCGTATTCGAGTATGACGGGCTCCCAGGTGACGTGTGTGATGCGCTTTGGGAAAGTCAGAAACAAGTTTTGTTCCATCGGATACTTCAGATAGCGTTAGGGAGATGATGTACGTATACAACGTCGGTTATGGTAGCCCGGAAGAGTCACGAGAACGACAATATGTCCACGATAGGAGATTCACCAAATCCGAGTTTCAGCAAGTCGTTGAGGACTGTCTATTTGAGTCACTGGTTGCTCTCGCTGAAGAAGAAGATGACTACTACGATCTTGGCGGTGAGTCTCAAGAACATCCTACGTTTTCTAATTGCTTCCACTGTGATGAGTTCGAGAAAGCCATCAAACGACGTGGGTTTGTTTCCCTTAAAATCGTGGAGTCGGTCGTCGTGATGGGATGGAAGCACTCCATTGATGTCGATTCGTGGCCTGGACACAGTAATGATCTGGACAACAAGTACGCCAAGAACCTCAAGATGCGCATCGTCGCTTGGCTTGCTAAACAAACTGGGTCATAATTTCACCCATCCGTGACGATATATCCCCGGCGCGAGTGAATTTCATGGTGGAGATGGACACAATGAGAACCGAAGATTGGCACTTCAATCACTTTCCGGTCGATGAGAATAGAGCCGAAGACTACGGTGAAGAAGCCAGAATCTTCTACTTCAACCGTGACGGTAATGTCATGCCACAAGTGGATAGGTTCACCGAAAACGACCAGGAACTGAAGGATATCATCGATGAGGTCGAGGAAGCCATCGGAACGGACGTTTACGATCAGGATGGTGGATTCATTGCGGACGATCCGGATTTCATCAAGTCTGTGTGTTATGAACTCGTTCGTCGTGGCTTTCGGTATGACAAGGAGTTCACCGGACCTCCAAAGAAAGAGGTTGTCTGGTTGTTCGTCCACTTCCCGTATGTCGGGGAACGCTTTTTAATGAAGAATGGTGCATGTGTCTTCCATTTTAGTCCTAAAGACGAGCCTGATTACCGTGAGCACCACTGGGATGGTTATGATGTCTGGTTGGATCGGGCCATGGAAGAGGCGTGTAAAGAAGCCGGGACAGAAAGTTACGAACCGTACGAGAACTTCTTCATCGTCGGCGCCGAGTTCGAGCAAGCCGTTCATGACGCGCTGGTTAAAAGGGGAGTCCGGTACGCGCCGAAAGTCCTAGCGTTTTACTCCGAGATGTCAACGGGATAACAGGGAAAGAGGAGAAAAAGCAATGGGAAAAGCATGGGTTTTCGGACACGGAATCTGCCAGGACGAAAATCTGGCAGAATATTACGGTGAAGGCGCCGAGCTTTCATGTCAACCCGAAAGACTTCAGTGGTCCAGGTTGGCTGTGGGATGACTACGACGGGGAGCTTGCCGACTTGCTCCAAGAAGCCCACAAAGAAGCCGGGACGACTCTGGGCGACGAGATGGAAAACTACTACGTTGTGGGCGCTGAGTACGTGCAAGCCGTTCACGACGCGCTGGTTGCCTGTGGTCTCGAATACTCGCCCGAACTCAGCGAGAAGGCAAGTTAACGCCACCATAGCTCAATTGGAAGAGCGCCATCTTGGTAAGATGGAGGCACTAAGTTCGAATCTTAGTGGTGGCTCCAACAGCACTAATGGAAGGATGGCAGAGTGGTTTAATGCGACGGTCTTGAAAACCGTTGTCCCTAACGGGACCGGGGGTTCGAATCCCTCTCCTTCCGAACCGATAAGCTAGGTGACCTCCACGTTGGTATCGGTTGGTAACGCTTCTTTTGAAGCGGCTGACAACTTAGCGAGCACGAGTCCTTGTTCCATGTTCCCAAGGGAACCGTGATTCGGAACTTCGATCTAAACAAGAGGTCACTATGAGCATCAAACTCAAAATCGAAACCATGTATGACATTTCCGACGAAGATGCAATGATGATTGTTTGGAAGATGATTTGCAACCACCCGGACTTGGTGAAGCGAATGACACAGGTTCGAGAAGAGGGACATAGGGTCAGTTGCCCGTTTCCGTTTAGGTGCAAAGAGTTTCCGTGTGAGAAGATGCGTTGCAGTGCTAATGTCTTGAGTAACGGTAAAGACGCCCATAAGATAGGATAAGGAGACAGGATGAAGACTTGCATCGGATTGTTCGGCACGTGTGGGAAGTCAACTTGGCGCAGGGCGTTCATCGAATGTTTCGAAGCCAGGGGAATGAAAGACGGGATCGACTTCTTCAACCCACAGGTTGAAGACTGGAGTCCGGTTATGGCAAAGGCTGAAGCCCGACATCTTGCCGAAGATTCTGTGATTTGCGTCCCGGTCACCGGTGGGTCGTATTCTCTTGGCAGTCTTGCGGAGACTGGATTCTCGATCATCCAGGCGATGCGTTTGGACGACAGGCGTGACTTCATCGTGCTAATCGACCAGTATCTTGATGACGAACTCATGGAAAATGAGAAGTTGGCACGAGAGTCCCTTCACATTAGGGCGCTCGTTTCACAACACCTTGAGATGCTACGGCTTGCAAGCGTGTATATTGTCAATACGTTGGACGAGATGCTGGAAGTTTCGTTGGCTTGCTTTGGCGCACACAAGATGCTAGAAGAAAGTCGCCGCCGGTGGAACCCGCACGAGTGAGGAGTAATTGGATGTCAGGTGATCTGTCAAAACGCTGTAAGCGTGAGTCGTGTGCTTTCGAAAAGAAGAACGGTGCAATCGGTCTCATGAAGGTCGTATTAAATGCGATGTCAAAGATTCTCGTGGGTAAGGGGGTCTGCACAGAAGATGAACTGCGTCGAGCGTTTCTTGACGTGCTTGAACAAAGGAAGTAACGGAAGGGTGTCCGAGTGGTTTAAGGAGCACGCTTGGAAAGCGTGTGGGCGTAACAGTCCCGCGAGTTCGAATCTCGCCCCTTCCGCCAATGGAAGCGATCCGGCTGGATGAGGAGCACGCTTCGAAAGCGTGTAAGGGTGAAAGCCTTTGAGGGTTCGAATCCCTCCGCTTCCTCCATCAGGAGATATGACATGAGGTTCTTGGCGCCGGTTGCGGTTTTGGTGGTAGTTGTGATTGCTTTTTCGTGGGGTGTCTACTGTGGATACGACATGCGTATCCAAGACGAAAAGGTGCTCGTCGCAAACCTGATCGACAATCTGAAAGACGAGTGGGGCGTGTTTGATCTGATCTCCGTTCCGGACCAGACTCGCCGTGCCATTGATCAATCAGTCGTGTTTCTCAGACAAGAGAGGATGATTTCTGAGTAAGCTGAATAATAGACGCAAAAAGATGGCCAAGGGTCCATCTTTTTGCATATCTAGGCGTCGTTTTGACGATATAATGAAACAAGAACACGGAACAAACAGAGGAGAACCCATGCCGACTTACGAATATCCGCGCCCGGCTGTCACGGTAGATTCGGTCATCTTTCGAATACGGACGACATGGGATGATGACCTGACGGCGGATGACTTGTGGGTGTGTCTGATCCAGCGTGGGCATGATCCTTATGCCGGTTGTTGGGCGCTGCCTGGGGGATTCGTGGATGAGAAAGAACGGTCCCGTGACGCCGCTTTGCGTGAACTCAAAGAGGAGGCTGGTATAGTCCCAGGTTCCTGTGGGTTCCTTGGTGTCTACGACACGCCCGGTCGTGACCCACGAGGATGGACGATCAGTCTTGCATACTACGGTGTCGCCGGTGATGTCAAACTCAGGTGTGGTGATGACGCCGTTTGTGCGGCGTGGTATTCCGTGAAGAACTTGCCCAATCTCGCATTTGACCACAAGCAGATCATCGAAGATGCTGTTGACGCCATCATGGAACCAGAATCAATACGAGGATGATATTGTGTGGTACATAGGTGACATTCACGGACAATTCGACGCATACCACAAGATCATCAAGCAGCTTTGTCGCCCCACGCTTCAACTTGGTGACTTCGGGCTCGGCTTCAACGTTGATCACAAGTTTCACGACGACGAAGCCTATCCGCGAAATAGGTTCATTAGAGGCAACCACGACAACCCTGCCGTGTGCCGCCAGAAAAAATCGTATCTCGGTGACTATGGCGTGTTTGGCGGAACCTTCTACGCCAGTGGGGCGTTTTCCGTTGATCGTGTTTGGCGGAGGGCTGGCGTCGATTGGTGGGCTGATGAGGAGTTGTCGTCCGACGAACTAGAGAAGGCGGTTGACTTGTATGCGGCAACCAATCCTGATGTGGTTGCTACGCATGATGCCCCATACTGCGTCTACGACCGACTCGTTTCAACGCCCAATCCAAGTCGAACGACCATGGCGTTCAACAAGATGCTTCGGCATTGGGAACCAAAGGTGTGGGTGTTCGGACATCATCACGCCAGTTTTGATTTCCGAGTTGGCGTAACTCGTTTCATCGGACTAGGTTGTGGTCAGTGTGAGTGGGTTGAACCATGAAGAAACTCGGGAGAGACTTCTGGTTGACGGCTGCTGGAGTTGGCGGTGTCTGTTTCTTCTTTCACATCTTTTCTCAAGAGAAGGTGTTTGAGTGGTTGATGAGATTGATGCTGAGTTTGCAAATTCTAGTGTCCTAGCATATTTTCGTCTCGGTGTGGCGATAGTATGTCAGAAGGAGAAGAGGAAGATGCCATACAAAGACAAAGTGGTCAACATGGCACGGCGTGATGCTATCGCCGCCCACCACGGTCAAACCCGTGATGACGGGGTGACTCCCTATTTCGTACACTGCAACGCTGTCGCCGCCCTTGTTTCTAGGAGCGGTGGAACTCCCTATGCCGTCGCAGCCGCGCTTCTTCACGATGTCATCGAGGACACGGAGTTTGAGCTGAAGGGTTATCCCGCCCGCGTGATGGAGTTGGTCCACAAGTTGACCAACACCGAGAAGGGCAAGACCGGCAACAAGAAGCGCGCCATTGAGAAGCTGCGTGGAGACTCCGAAGCCATCCTCATCAAGATTGCCGATCGCGTTCACAACCTTGGTGATACTAAGGGCGCAGAAATGCTGACATGGAAGTCGGTGAGAGAAAGCACCCGACTTTTGATCACCATTGCATTCGAACTCAATATGGACAGGGGTGTTCAGAGTGAACTGTTGTTCACTCTCGATGCGATACTTCGCGGGGTTGGAGCGTAAGATGTGTGACAACACGAGAACGCGGGGCTGGAAGGCGATGAGGGTAGACATACCCTTTTTAGTGATGGGCGTTATTTCAGTCCTTATTGGGTTGGCAATGATGGTCGTCGAGGTACTCCGGGCTCGAAACTTCCCCGATTTTGCTCCGGGTTTGATCGCTGGTTTCATCATGCTGTGCGCAGCGATGTCGTTGTTCTTGTTGGCGGCGGACATTCGGAAAGGACGACGATGAAGAGCCTTCTTTGATTCACGGCGCCGTTCAAGCGGGGTTTCCCCGGAGAGTTGCGTGACGTACTGGTGTGGTTGGTGGTCATCATCGTGTGCTTTATCAGCATGTTTGTCCTGCCCCTCGCCGCGTGTTATCACTTGGAAATGGAACCCGTCGCGTTGTGCGTTCTTGGGCTTTGCGTTATCATTGTATTGTGTGGTGCGCGTGGTGCCTACTTGATCCATCGGCTAGAGGAGATGGACGCGGATGCATGATATTGACTTGACGACGATGCGAGAATGCGTGGAAAGGACGCCGTTTCATCTTTCTTCTGGCACCCCACCCGTAGGTTTTTGGTCATTTCGTGATGGAGTAAAGGGAAGAACGTACCAGAAGAAGATGGGCATCGTGAAACTGATGAAGGCTGGTGGCATCAATTTTGTCGTGGCGTCTGAATTGGTTTCCTGTGGTGATCGTTTCATGCGGTCGTTTTTCAAGCCAACGTGCGAAGTCCTCGGCTGGCGTGAAACGGCAAACCGAATTCAGATCAACGGGAAACCGTTGGGCGAGATTGTCGTCATCCCAGACAGCGTTCCACAACAGTTGTGTTGGGGATGTGTTGAAACCGTGAATAGAGGTCCACTTGTTCGGCATCATGAGTTCGCGTGGGTCAAGGCAATCATGTTCGGTCTTTTTATTCTCGGCAGGGAAGAAAAGAACAAGCCCCAGCCGGCATGTGACGTGAGGTGGGTATCTTGTGGGAGAATCATGGTTCCCGACATTGGAACCCATCTTCGTCTTGACGAGGACTGGTCGTTCTCACTGTTTTGTGAATACCGAAACCTGTCCCTCACCGCAGATGTTGATAGGATCACCGGAAGAAGCACTGCGTGGGGCATTGGGGTGGACCTTCCTGTTGTTCCGTTTACAATCAAGGCTGGTGCCGTGTTGAGCGTGGACCGTGTTTATATTCGGAATGGTATGGGAGAGTTTTCTTCACTGACGTTCAAAACGGTTGGTGAAATAAAGGTTGAAATCACCGGTATTGAAGTGGTGTGCCAAAAGAAGCGGTTTTGGGTGAAACTCACGGATGTCAACAGGATGGTGGTAAGCGTTGATGAGTCAACTATGCCGGGGAAGAAAAAGTAGGGTCGCGCTCCTTGGCGGGGCGTTCAATCCTCCTCATCTTGGTCACATCAATATTGCCGAATCCGTCTTGAACGCCGGGTTTGACGAAGCGTGGTTGACACCGTGTTTTCGTCACTTGTACGGAAAGAGGATGGCGGAAGATGGCTACCGCCTAGCCATGTGTGAGATGGCTGCCGCGAATCACCCAAAGGTCAAAGTGTTCGACTTTGAAATCAAGCATAGGCTGTCGGGTTCGGCTTACGAGTTCATCGAACGATTGTCTCACGATCCACTGTGGTGTCGGCATGAGTTTTTCTACGTCGTTGGGATGGACAACGCAAACACGATTCACCAGTGGCATGAGTACAAGAAGCTCTTGAAGATGATCCCGTTCATTGTAGTCCCACGTCACGGTGTGAAACCTCATACGCACGTGCCTTGGTATACGAATCCACCTCATGTTGTTGTACGGGCTGAGTTTCCAAGCATATCATCAACTCAAGTTCGTGAACTTGTGCGAGCACACATTGACGTAGATGAGTTGACAAAATTCATCGACTTCAGTGTGTACAGTTACATCGTAGGCAATGGAATGTATGAGGAGGAAGAACTATGAATGATATATTCGGGGGTACGATAGTTGTGTTCGTGGTAGCGTCCTTTGTCGTTTGTATGTTCATAGGCGTCTCGTTCCTGGGAGACTCCAGAGTTGTTAGTAAATTTCGTGGTGAGATGGTGAGTCGTGGACTTGCCACGATTCGATACGATAACGGGTGTTTCGTTGTTGAGTGGAACGATAAGATCAAGGGAGACGAACGCATTGATGGCTCGGAATTGCACAGTCTACAGCAGCAAGCCGTAGACCGTGGTTACGGAAAGTTCGTTTCAGATCAACGAAATGGTAGTTTTTCCTTCGTGTGGCACGAAAAGCCAACAAACAAGGAGTAGTGATGCATGTTCACACGATGAACGTTGTTGTTGGGTCCAAGGCATGTCAAGCGCGTTGTCCATTTTGTGTCTCTAAAATGACCCCAGACTGTGGACTCCGCCATATCGTAGACCCCAACATGCGTAACTTCAACATTGCCTGTCGATATGCCGAACGGTGTGGTGTTTCGACAGTTCTGTTCACGGGAAAGGGCGAACCTCTGTTGGCTCCCGACCAACTGACGGCTTACTTGTCTGAGTTGGAAATGAGTCCACGTCCCATTTTCCCATTGATGGAACTTCAAACGAACGGAATTAAACTGTTCGATCACGATTTCGTCAGAAAGTACTTGGGGACGTGGTACCATTTTGGGTTGACGACGGTGAGTTTGTCTATCGCCCATTACGATCCCAAACGTAACGCAGAGATTTTCGGAATGAATTATGACCCATTTTTTGCTGTGGACATCTTGCATGACCACGGATTCTCGGTACGAATCAACTGCACGATGTGCAAGGATTACGTGGATAGTCCAGTTGAAGTCGAAGCTTTGCTTGAACGGTGCCGTGAGTATCGTGTAGAACAAGTCACACTCCGTCCAGTAACGCTCTATGAGGGTGGTAACCAAGACGTTGTGCGCTGGGTCAAAGATCACACCTTGACTGAGATGCCCTTTATGATCCAGAAGTACCTAGAGGACAACGGAGCGGAATGTCTACTATGGCTCGCTCACGGAGCCATCGTGTATGACTACAAGGGTGGGAACGTCTGTTTGAACAACTGTCTGACCAACACGGAAGACCCAGATGACATCCGGCAGTTGATCTACTACCCAGATGGGCATCTCCGGTTTTCGTGGACCCACGAGGGTTCCGTCATCTTCTGAGGACAGGACGATATGAAAGACGATTCGGTGACAGACATCTCTCATGCGGTGAACTCGGATGATCATCCGAGTAGACGGGAAGGCGTTTCACGCACCCATCTTTACCAAAGACCGAAACTTTATCCAGCAATTCGTGGATTGTGATGAAGACGTGCATATTTCTTGATTGTGTTGCCGATATACAACCAACAAGACAAACAATCACACTCAGGAGACGAGTCACATGGCTACACCGGCTGAAGTTATCATCACGCGAATCAAGGACGTTCGGAAGCATCCGAACGCCGACAGGCTGGATATTGCCGTTGTGCTCGGCTACCAAGTTGCCACCCCTCGTGGAACCTACAATGATGGAGATCGGGTCGTCTACTTCCCGGCTGATTCTCTGATCCCGTCCGACCTTGCTGAAGGTCTCGGGGTCAAGAATTACCTCAGGGGGAAGGACAAGAACCGCGTCGCGTGTGTCGCCCTTCGAGGTGAGTCGTCTTTTGGTCTTGTTGTGTCGGTCCCAGTCGAGCTCCAAAGTCTTCCCGATGGGGAGAATGTCGCGGAGCGCTTCGGTGTGACCAAGTACGAACCCCCGATGTTGAATTTCGGGTTTGACGCTGCCGAGTACGATTCGGACATCGATTCACACTGCGAGCGTTTCACCGACATCCAGAACGGTCGGATTCACACCGACGTATTCACCGATGGCGAACCCGTCATTGTCACAGAAAAAATTCATGGGTGCAATTCGAAAGTCGGGGTCGTCAACGACATCCCTGTTGCTTGTTCTATGGGCAGAAGCGTCGGGTTTACGGGTCGGCGCAAGCATCCCGTTGACAAGGAAGGCATTCTCGTCCAATTGGACGATCCCCGTATCGCCAGAAGCACCTACTGGTTCCCTTGGTCGCTCGATCCTATCCGTCACTTCCTTTACAGTGTTGACGGTGAAAACGTCCTTGTGTACGGTGAGATTTACGGTGGGTCTATCCAGAGCAACATGAACTATGGGCATCCGAGGGGTCAAATCCTTGGTTTTCGGGTGTTCGACATCAACGTGGACGGTCAGTACCTTGACTGGGACATCCTCGTTCAAGTGTGCAACCGGTGGGGCATGGAACTTGTGCCCGTCCTCTATGAAGGTCCGTTCGACTTCGCCAAGGTCAACGAAATGTCGGATGGACCGTCTACGATCTGCCCTGATCATCACCGCGAGGGCGTCGTGGTTCGTGCCCTCCATGAAGGGACGCATCCGAAGGTGGGTCGTCGGGTGCTCAAGTACATCGGAACCACCTACGAACTGAAAAAGAAGTTCGATTTCAAAGATGTTTGATGTTTTCATCATAATTGTGGAGCACTCCGCCGATATACAATCAGTGAAGCACAGAACAAACAAGGGTTGACAAGGAGAAAGACGATGGACCGTGCCAAGGCGAAGATGCTGAATGAGAGCTTCCGCGAGATGGTTGCCGATTGGGCTACCGCGAACGGCGTCGAGTTGAGCAAGCACTCCTGTCGGTTCACCGATACGGACATCAGAATGACGCTAACGCTGCTCGACACGGACCCGACGGCGTGTGAGTCGCGTGAGGATCGTGACCATATGACCGCCGACTTGCTCGGTCTCAAAAAGAGAATCGGTGATCGTTTCGTCTCCGCTCGGAACGATGAAACCTTCGTGATCACCGGGGTCGTCGCGCGACGACCGAAGTTTCCTGTCAGCGCCACGCGAGTTCGTGACGGAAAGAGCTTCAAGTTCCCGGTTGTCACCGTGAACGCCGCCAAATCCGTTGACTAGGGAGAAAACAATGTCACGAGTCACGCCGGAAGGGTCCGCCCAAAACGGGGCGGACCCTCGTTGGGTGCGCTTGGCGACGGATATGCTGGCTGAGTTTCATGGTCAGTATGTTCCCAGACTTCACGCCCGCCAAGCGGAGAATTTGATTCAGGTTCTTCTTCGTCACACGGGCGTTCACCTGGAAATGTGTTCGGACGAGAAGACCGGCAGGCGATTCGGTAAGGCGAAGTGCCGTTTCGGGCGTTGCAACAAAATCGGATATACATCGTTCAGTCACCAAGTGTGGGCTGTTTGGGAGTAAGACATGAATCCAATCATCACATCTCTGCTTGATACCGACTACTACAAACTTAACATGCAACGGGCTGTATTGCGCCTCTTCCCAGATGAGCGCGTCCAATACAAGTTCGTCAACCGTGGGCAAACGGTTTTTGACGATGGGTTTCTAGTTGATCTATATCGTCAAGTGGGCTGCATGGGAAATTTGTCTTTGACGGGCCCCGAGGCGAATTATCTTTTGTCTATCGGCATGCCGATAGATTACGTGAATTTCCTGCGTGAATATCGCTTCAATCCCGAAGAAGTCGAGATTTCAGAGACCGATGATGGTGGTCTTCTCTCTATCGACATTACGGGTTCGTGGTTGAACGCCATCCTGTGGGAGGTGCCCTTGATGGCGATAATTAGCGAACTGTACTTCCAGCGATCTTCACAGCAACCATCGGAGGATTTGTACATTCGGGAAAAGAATCTCGATAAGAGGATGGCGTTTAATCGCTGTGGCGCCAAAGTCGCGGAGTTCGGCACCCGTCGTCGTTATTCAAAGCGTGTGCAGGAGTTGGTTTACCGTACTCTCGCTCGCTTCTACAGTACGACGCCAATGATCGGAACCAGCAACGTTGAGTTGGCGATGAAGACCGGAACGAATCCGATTGGCACACAGGCACACGAGTGGTTCCAGTTTCACGGCGTCAGGTACGGACTCTGGAACGCAAACGATGCAGCTCTTCGAAACTGGGTCAGTGTGTATCGGGGCGCCCTTGGCATTGCCCTGACGGACACCTACACGACGGGTCATTTCTTTCGTGCCTTTGATGGTGAGCTTGCCCGTGTGTATGATGGTGTGCGTCACGATTCCGGTGACCCAA
>Ga0075122_10001712_pt1 | contig 15147 bp, 5 predicted proteins | sample AntAceMetag02UKB_FD_69790 | JGI IMG/M metagenome (GOLD analysis project Ga0075122, IMG submission 69790) | Saline lake microbial communities from Ace Lake, Antarctica - Antarctic Ace Lake Metagenome 02UKB | ecosystem: Environmental > Aquatic > Non-marine Saline and Alkaline > Saline | place... | reverse complement strand
GCAAGAACAATCCATGTTTCATTAGATTGAATCGCCATCATCATTAATAAAATAGAAACAAGAAAATTGAATGTATCCATCAACCGACACCTCGGTTGACAAAGCGTACACCTTCGGTAGGACGTTCTCCGTTAACAAGGCGTACGCCTTCAACAAGTTGAGATACTACTGTTAAGTATTTTTTTTTCATTAATATTCACCTTAATTGGTCTCCACCAAAAGGATTAATTTGAGTCATGAATTCTTTTCCAAGTGTTTGTAATAAGAAAAATCCTACAAGAATCCAAACTAAAACTGGGTAAGAGTAAAATGTCAAATAAACAACAATTAATGCAAAAAGAATTGCAAGTTTTGCAGAACCAAGATTTTCTTTTGCCCAAGAATAAATCCACACAAAAAGAAAAAGCGTTAAAATAATCCAAATATTGTCTGCCATTGTTCCAAGAATAATTTGCATTTCATTACCTTCCTACTAATACTTGTGTTTGATTGAATAAATTATTAACCTTTTTTCATATTGGTTCCAATTCCCCAAATCACAACTGAAAGGAACTGTAATCCAAGTAATAATTGTAAAATATAAAGTCCAAGAAATAATTCAAACCACTTAAAAACCATAAAGTAAATTAAAATTGCAGAAATAATAAGTGTTAAGTTTCCTTCTCCAAGATACCCTTTTACAGTAGTATAAAGTGTAAAAATTAGAATTATTTGCATTATTAATTTTGAAGGCCAAAATACATTAGTAATTATGATTGGAATAATTGCAAGTAGTAAAAATGCGCCAAAAATAAGAAAAATAATGTTTCCTTTTTCGTTCATTTATCTTCCTCCTCTTGACATTTTTTGAGCTACGCCTGCTACTTTTTGTGAAGCCATTCTTTTTTGAATATCTACTCCACTACTTACTGGGCTTTCTACACCTTCTTTTTCAGGGCCTCCACCGCCTCCAATAAAGAAGAAATCAATCAGTATTCCGCTGACTCCAAACATTAACAACATGTAAAGAACATAAATTGGTCCAAATAATTTCCATCCATCAAACAAAATAAAATACCCAATTCCTCCAATTAGAATTAAAGAAAGCGGCCCTTTTCCAATATGATTATTTACCCAACTAATAAGAGTAAGTAAAACAAAAATTTTTATTATAAAATTCAAATCGCCAAATAATTCAAAAATAAAGAGCAGTGTAAATAAAGGAAACATTTTTTCACCATTTAACCAATACAGGTTTCTCCTGCAATTAATGAATTAGTTTCTTCAGATATATTTCTTTCGCTTCCGGTTGTTTCAAAAATTTTCTTAGGGTTCCAAAAGAAACTTGCTTTTCTTCCCGAATCAACAACACAAACAAGTTCTTCTTCTACTAAATTAAAAACATCTTCAATAGAAGTAACTCCGCCTCCTGAAGTATTATTATATTGCGAACCAGAAATACCATTAATTGAAACAATAGCACCACTTTCATTAGGTGTTAAAAAATTCATTAAATTTTGATTTTCTGCGCGAATACTAAAATTATCAAGTGGGTCAGTGTAAAAAATCGTTCTTAAAAATGCGTTTCCTGAATGAGAGACTTCTCCAAAATCAATCGCATAAGCCTGTTGCCAATTATATAACGAATCTTTTGAATTAGCTGCTCGGTCAGGAGTTTGATCGAATTTTTCAGTAATTAATACTCCTTGGGGGTCAAGACAAGCACCTGCTCCACTCCAATAGGTCATTGTATTACCAACATCTTTAGGCACATCATTAGAACTAACTGTATAAAACACGCTTAAGTCATTATCTGTTTTTTCCGCAGTTACTTTTAACATTACAGGAGTTGCTTTAGACGGAGTAAATAAAATGTTTGCGGAATTAGATTCGTTTTTTTCAATAGCTAATAAATTTCCTCTTGAAGAAGGAGAAGAATTTAAAACAAAAAAGCTTTTTCCAAAAGAAGAATCCACTTTAACTACGGCATTACTTCCAGAATCAGTGTAAGTTTTTACTGGTTCAGAATCATTATTTATTGTAATCAATTCTTCAGGATTATTATTTTCAAAAGTTGAACCATACCTTTGTCTATTGAAACTCCCATTTTTCAATCCTACAAGTCCATCAAAAGGAACAGAATAAAAAATCGAATTAGGGTTTGGTTCACTTAATAATTCAACTTGAATTTCAATAAAAACATTAGGTTCGCCATTGCTTTTAAAAAATAAGAAAGAATCATCATCACTAACAATGCTAATTAATACTTTGTAAAGTCCAGCACTAGAAAGGTTTTCAGAATCAAAGAAACGATTAGTAAAAGAAACTCGTCCAGTTTCAAAAAGTCTAGCTAAACCATATTCATTTCCTTCCGAATCAAGTCCCGAACCATAAAACCAATCAGGCGTATCAAAGAATCTTTCATCAGAATAATGTTTTGCAAAATCTTTGAAAAATTCCTTTGAAAAAGAATCCTTCATAAGTAAAGCATTGAAACCAATTGTCTTTTCAAAATCAGAAGAACTGCTAATTGTAGAAGTGGAAGAAAAATCATTTCCCTCAATAAATTGCATTATTGCTGGGCGAGATTCTAAGTACCCTCCGGAAGTAGTTATGTAGCATTCTTCTGGGGGGTAATCTTCTGAATTCACATTTAAATCTGAATTAAGTTCATCAATTTCTTCTGTTAATGGATTTTCTGGGCAATTCAAAACTGAATTTCCCTCAAAAAAAGTCATTAAATTATTCATTCTTTTGCTAAGCATAATTCCGAATTGTGTTGCATCGCAATAGATTCCTTCTTCTCCTTCAAGACAACTATCTTTAGTAATTCCTTGTTCTGAAAAACTCCAATCAAGTTTTATTCTTGGTAAGGCTCCTTTTCCAGTTCTGCCTATTTTATTGCCTGAAATACAGGAAACCGTGTCAAAACTAAGTTCTGGGATGGTTTCTTTGACTTCTGAGGTCTTAAATTTAAGGTGAATTCTTTGATTTAGCTGTTGTATTTCTTTATCTGGCACCTTAAAAGGTCCGAAATTATCGTTTCCTCGTTCTATTTCTGTAGGGTTTGCGTGAATATGCTGAGTTGTCTTAAACTCCCCTACCCCATAAACTGGCCTTTCTTCTTCTATTCCTAAATTTGTGGCAATTACCCCTATTTTTTGTGTTTCATAATTACCAATTATTTTTGCAGAGTCTTTATCATACTCTAAAATAATATATTCATTATCAAGGTCTATTCCTTTTGCATCTGTAAGCATATTAATTATATAATCAGGTAATAATTGGCTGTGTCTTTGTAAGCACGGGTCTTCTTCTTCTCCGAATAAGTTTCCGCTAAGCCCACCTAACAAAAATCCGCCTGCGGTATTTCCTAAAAATGGAAGTAATGCACTATTTCCTCCTCCTTTGGGTACAGCTTTTGCTTTTTCTAAAACCGAATCCATGTTATCAAATGATTCGTCAATTGATTGGTTTGCATTTTCAATGCTTGTATTAAGCGCAGTATTATCTTCAAGCGCGCCTGTAAATTGTTTTGAAGAATATTCTTCAAGTTCTGCAACACTAACTTGTAAATCAGCTGATGCAGTTTCCAGTTTTGCTGTACAAGTAAAACATTGTGCGGGATTTACTGTGCATGAACCAGCTACTGATGCAGTTGCTGATTGATAATTTGTTGCTGCAGTTGCAAGTTCTGCTGCAAGTTCAGGTAATTCCTTATTAGCAAAATCAAGTTTTTCTGTTCTGCTCTCTGTTGCTTCTGTTGTGTTAAGTGGTGGTTCATCTACATTTACTCCTGTCGCCGAAACTCCTCCTGCAAGAACAGTTTCAATTTCTCCCCCAAGGTCAAAATTAGCCCCGATTTCTGTTCTGATTTCTTCACATTTTGTTTTTGCTTTTGTAAGACTTGTTCGTGCAGCGGTTGTTCCTGCTGAACCTCCTGTTCCTGCACATGCACTTGAAGCAATTGCTGAGGTGTTAGCACTTTGGCTTATTTTTGTACATAGTGTTTCAATATCTCCTTTTGCAAGTTTATCTGCTTTGTTTGATTTTTTTGATGCTTCTTTTGCTGAGTCAAGAGCTTCTGATGCATTTGTTGCTTCTTGTGTTGCTGCTGTTTTTGATGCGGATAAAAGTGGTTTTAAATTTTGTAATGCTCCTGCAAGTCCGCCTATTCCTGCTCTTTGCCAATCAAACCATTCGTCTTCATTTTCTGTTGCTGTTCCCCAATCACAAATACTTGCATCAACCATTATTTGTTCTGTAAAAAATTTGTTTGTAAGTTCTGCTGAATCTTTTGCATCTACTTCTTTTATTGCAAATTCGTATTTGGTTAAATCAAATGCATCGTCTGGAGTTGGTTTTGCAAGTACATCAATTAATCCAATTTCTCTGTAATTGCTTCCGAGAGTTTTTACAAAAACAGTTACTCCGTAGAGCCCTGGAATTTCTTCTCTTGAAACGCTTATTGTTTGTGTTGAAGAATTTGGAGTTAATTTGAATTGTTCTGGTTTAACAATTACTCCTCCTTCTGTTCCTCCTGTACATCCATCATCATCTTTGCATAACCATACTGAAATTTCTGTGTTTCCACAATTACTTGAATCAATTTCAATTGTTCCTTCATTAGCAGTTGGTTCTAAAATAACTCCTACTTCAGGGTCAGGAGTATACTGCATACATTCTGCTAAATTAATAATACTAATTTCCGAATCAATTGAATTACTTGAACCCACGAGTTGTTCGCCTGTAGTAGTTAATTGTGCTGCGTCAATCATAACTTCAAATTCAGCAGTTTTTCCTACAGTTCCTCCTTTTGGAGTAAAAGTTAATAATGCAAGAAATTCTTGTTCGCCAGAAATTGTACTAAATAATTCTGAATAAAATCCTTCTGTTAAAACATCATTTGCTTCTTGTCCTGATTCAGGGTCTTGAACATTAATTTCAACATTTCCAAATTTGTTACTATTCCATTTTATTTTTGCTTTAAGATTTCTAAGATTTAAGGCTAGCCCTTTTTTACTTAAACAATTGTTTCTAATTGAAAATTCTACTTCTGCTTTTCCTCCGATTGTAGAATCTTTCCAGTCTTTTAATGAAACTGAAATACATCCTTCTTCTTGGGGCATTTCTGCAAGACTAATAGTAGAAGTAAATGGCATTTCTATTGGCCAAAAAATACTTTCTTCATAATTAGCAACTTCTAAAAGTAAATTTCCTTTAATTTTTTTTATTTCATTAATCAATCTTGCATCTTCACTTATTGCAGAAATTAAACTAAGTTGGATGGGTTCTTCATAATTAAGATTAACTTTGTTCAAATATTGATTTAACCAATTATTCATTTTTGATTCGTCTAATAAGCCTAAAAAACTTCCGCTAAAATTTAGTTTTGTTAAGTGTAAATTTATTGGAACAAGATTAGTAATACTAAGAAATAATTTTTCTTCTTCATTATTTGTTAAATCTAATTCGGAAGAAAGTTCTTTTGGGTCAAATAAAAGAATTTCGCTTGTGGTTTTTAATTTAATTGTTTTTGCAGAATACCCTTCTTTTTCTACTCTTATTTTTATTCTTGTATTTGGTGGAGATGCAGGAATATTAATCAGTGCTTCTCCTGCGCCATTAGTTGTTGAAAAAATAGTTATTTTTTGTCTATCTGGAGTTGTTCTTTCTACTCTAACAAGTGCGCCTTCAACTTCTAAAAATTCATCTTCTTCAACAAATAATTTAACATTAACATTCAAATCAAAATCAGTAAACGCAGGTACTATTTCAGGTAAAACCTCTACTTCAATATCTTTTTGTTTTACAACATTAATGTTTATGAATTTTTCAAAAACAATTTGATTATCCGAAATAACTTGTACTTGAATTGAACTTTGTCCAAGTTCCTCTGGCCTCAAAGAAAGTTTAGCATTAATGTTTTTGTTTTGCCGTAGGTCCCCAAGTAAAATAGGTGCGATTTCAAATCCTGAGGTAGTAGAAGAAAATTCTTGAGAATCGGCATTAATTATTTTGTAAGAATTTATCTTAATATTTTCTTCTGTAAAAACCCCATTTGAAGAAGTTTTTATTCTAAGTTCTGCATTATCATGTATCACTGGTGAATTATTAGTAATCCAAAACTCTAAATCATATTCACTAAAAACTCTAACATCGTAGGGTGCTGAAATAAGAATGTCTTCTTTCAAATCAAGCATTGTTTCACTATAACAAAAATCTCCTTCGCATGATTCAATATTTCCTTCATAAAAACCTTTTTCATATGCTTCTGCATAAAGCCCTTGTTTTGAAGGGGATTCGCTAGAATAACCAAGTTCTTCATCAAAGGGATTTCTAATTACTCTTGCATTTTCTTCTGTTGCAAAAATTCTGTAATATAGGGGTAAAAATTTTCCCGGGACAACAGAATCTTTTACACTTAATTCTACTTCAACTTCATAAATTCCTTGTTTAATTTTTTCTTTTTCCCAAGTAAAAATAATCCATTTGCCGTCTCCGTTAGTTAAATTGGTTTCATCATCTCCTTTTGGAGGGGTATAAGTTTTTCCTTTTACAACTGATGTTTCAGGTGCATTAATTGAACTAATATACACTTCATCTTTTTCAACAAGGTCTTCTTCTCCTACTCTTACAAAAACACTTAATTGTTCATACTCGTTTTCAACAGGAACTTTAACATTAAATCTTGCTTTAACAGTTTTACCTGAACTTAATCCACTAATTTCTTTTCCAATTTCATCAAATAAACCAATGAATTCTATAGTTGGTTCATCTCCAAGAATTTCTTTTTCTAAAATTGCATTAATCGTTGTTTTTTGATTAGGTAATACTTGAATGGCTTTTGAAGTAAAGGAGGTGTAATCCTCAGCGTCTATTGTTACAAAAATTTTTTTATCTGCTTTTGTTGTCAAAATTCCTTTTCCCTCTGCATTCAATGGAACTTTTCCAAGTACTTCAAAATCAGTTCTAAATTCTGCAAACCCAAAAGGAATAATGCTACCTTCTTTGTCTAATACTTCCACTTCAATTGTTCCCTCTCCAATAAACAAGGTTACTATTTTTTCGTTTTCTACGCCTGTAATAAATTCAAAATCATCCGACTCTGTTTCTGAAGGAAATTTTTGAACAAGTATTCTATAATTTCCTGTGGAAAGATTAGAAAATTTTGCTTCTCCTTTAGCATTAGAATATTTTAATCCATATTCTTCACAAAAAAAACCAGTGTCACTATTAATTAATCCAACTCTTGCATTTGAAACAATAAGTTCGTCTTCATCAATTACTTTTACTTTTAATACTCCGCAAGTAAAAGGAGTACATTTTTTTAATTTTAAAACATAAACGCTTTCTTCAATATCTACAGAATTAATTTCAATTGCTTCTCCAAGTGCATACTCTTTTGCTATTGCGCTTAGCTTGTAAGTTCCATGTTCCAAAATAGTAAAATTAATTTTATCTTCAATAAATTCTCTTGAAGTTTTTTCTCCGGTGTGTTTTTCAAGCACCACAATCGCATTTTGAATTTCTTCATTAGTACTATAATCAACCACTCTTGCAGTAATAATGCCTAAAGGTTCTTCGGTTAAAACAACATTAACTATTGTTTCTTCATTAGTATTAACCACCACTTCTTTCTCACTAGAGGAAAATTCTGCACTATTATCTTCAATAATTGCTTTGTAAATCCCTGATTCTAATTCAAAAACACTTTCTCCAAAACTAGTGTACTCTGTTCCAAAAGGAACTCCTTGCAAATCTTCTATTTTAATACTAATTCCTTCAAGTAATAATCCTTTAGAGTCTTTTACAATTACTTTTAATTTTCCTTTAGTTGATTCAATTGAACTAAATTTCATTATGCTTGTTTCATCTGCATTAAAAGAAGCGGTTTCAAATCCAGATGCACTTGCTTTAATTAATAATGAACCACAGCCACTTGGAGATGTTACTTCAAGTAATCCTCCTGAAATTTGTTGTATTGGAGAATCAATAAGAATTCCTGTTGAACAACTAAGTTCTATAGTAATCAATTTCCCATCTACTCTTACTCCATTAGGACCCACAAAAGTAATTGTTTTTGTTTGAACAATGTTTTCAATTTCTGGTTCAAGAATCATTGTTAATGAATCTTTTTCTTTAGTTAAAACAAATTTTTGCGAATTTGTTTTGAATTGAGTCCCTGAAATTTCTATATCAATTTCTTTTCCAATTGGAATAGTGAACAATGCATTTCCTGTTCTATCTGTTTTTTCAATAAATGTTTCATCAAAATTAGTTATTTTTACTGTTGCTTTCCAAAGCCCTTGATTTTCTGGATTGGTAACTAAAATAGTTAATTCTCCCGTGCCTTGGGGTTGTAAAATAAAAAATAATCCAATTATAACAGCTATTAAAACAATAATTCCTAGAAAAATAGTGTTCCTGTTTTCTGAATACCAAAAGTCTTCAAGTATTAAAGGCAAATCCATGGGAAATCAAAATAATAAGGTTATAGTTTTTAATAAACGTTTCTTACCCTGAAAAAAAAGTAATTATCCTATGCAAGTTGTTCCGGCTTCTAATTCATTTGTAAAGTCTGAAATGCTTCTTTCTGTTCCTTGGGAGGTATAAATTGATTTAGGATTCCACCAGAATTTTGTGGTTGTTCCACTATTGGTTATACAAACATCACCTGATTCAACCAATTTAAACACATCTCTAATGCTGTCAATTGTTCCTAAACTTCCTCCTGCATTATTATTGTATTGCATTCCTGAAACTCCTTTTAGATTAATTTTTTCTCCTTGCGAATCTGAACTTATAAAACTAAATCCACTTGGTCCATTTTTTGCAACAATTGTACTATCTCTTAATGGGTCAGTATAAATTATTGTTCTCAAATAAACTTCTCCTTTTTCATTAATGTTACTCCAATCAAGTGCGTAAAGATTCTGCCAATCAAGAAGATTATCTTTTTCTGTTGAGGCTCTATCTGGAGTTTCATTAAATGCTTCTGTAACAAGTTCATTACTAAAATCATAACAATTTCCTGTTCCGCTCCAATAATTTAATGTATTTCCTACATCTGCAGGAACTTCTTCTTCAAGAAGTGAATAATAAACACTTAGTTCTTCTTCGTTTTCTGAATAAGGAATTTTCATTATTATTGGTGTTGCTTGAATTGGTTGGAAAATAATTTCTTTAGTTTGAACTCTTGAATTATCAAGTTTAAGAATCATTCCTCTTGTTTCTGGAGAAGTATTAAGATTGTAAATATCTCGATTAATATTTACATTAATTTTTGCAATTGCGTTACTTCCTGAATCAGGATAACTTTTAACTGCATCTGCAGAATCATCAATTGTTAAAAAAGTACTTTCATTTTCATATGCTGAACCATATCCATTTCTGTGATATATACTATTTTCTGTTCCAACTAAACCATCAAATGGAATATTGTAAAAAGGACTATTAAACTTTGGTTCTTCAAGTAAAGAAAGTTGTACATAAATATTCGCAGTTGGGTCTCCATCTTGAGAAAATAATTGCCAATTTCCTCCATCTAAATCTACTCTTAAATGTACTCTGTAAAGTCCAGGTGAAGAAAGAGAATAATCCTCTAAATTATATTTTTTATGGAAAATTATTCTTTTGTCTTTATAATACGAATTAAATCCTGTTTTTTCAGAATTTGAATTAAAAAGACTATTGAACAAAGCAGGAGTATTAAAGAATGCTTTATTAGAATAATAATCTTCAAAGTCATTAATGAAATCTTCACTAAAACCATCTTTGATTAAGTAAGAATTAAATGTTAAAAGATTTTGTAAGTCTTCTCTATTACTAATTCCTTCTTCAGGCAACCATTGGATAGAACTTTCTTTTCCTTCAATGAAAAAATCAAGTGCTGGTCTTCCATCAACCATCACAGTTGAGTAGGGTAACCAACAAGCTTCATTTGTAAAAGATAAATCATAAAGGTCTAATGCGTTTAGTTCACTTGTAAGATCATTAAGAATGTCTTCTGCAGGATTTGGTGGACAAGTTAATTGTAAATGATTTAATTCTAAGAAATTTCTAAGAATATTTAATTTGTAATTTATTTCCATGTTAAACTGAGTAGCATCACAATAAACATAGTCTTCATTTGTAGCATCGCAAGGGTAAGTTTTGAAATTATCCCAATCCCAGTTAAGCAATACTTTTGGAGTTACATCTTTACCTGTATAACCTACTCTGTTTCCAACTACACATGATTCTGCATCAAATTCAACATTAGTTATTGTTTCTTTTTGTTCTCCTGTTTGGAATCTTAAATGGAATTTTTGATTAACTGGAACAACCGTCATATCCGGAACATTAAATTGTCCAAAGTTCCCATTTCCTTGAGGTATTATTGTTGGTTTTGCATGAGTGTGTTTTAATGCAGGAAAATTAATTACTGAATAAACTTGACTAGAATTATCATCAATTCCAATGTTTTCAAATATTACTCCTACTTGTTGTTGATCAAATTGTCCAAGAGATTTAACATCACTAAAATCCCATTTTGCATTTATTCCTGAATTGTCACTTGAAACAGGAAGTGCGTCTCCTGAATTAAAACTAGATGTTAAAGTACTTAGTAAATTTTGCGGGTTTTGTAGGAGGTCCCTAATGTTTCCTAATCCTCCTAGTCCACCACCTGAAACATTTTCGTTCATTCCTGGCGCTAAATTAATAACCCAGTCTTGTACGTCTTGTGTTACTCTTTGGTCACATGGGTCATCTTCTTGTCCATCAAATAATTGTCCAATTAATCCGCCTCCAACAAAACCAAGTCCTGAGTAAAGTGCCATTGTTCCTCCGAATTTTCCCCAACTAAAATCTGCTGCTTCTCCAGTAGCTGCACTAACATCTGTAAATTCTGTACACTCGCTTTGCATTGAATCAATATTACTATTAAGTTTGTCTTGTGCTGATGAAACTTTATCTGTTACATCTCCTGCTTTGTTAGCTGCTTTTCCAACGTCTCCAACAGTATCTCCGAATGAATCAATCTCATCTGCTGCAGTTGCTATTTCGCCAGTTGAAACTCCTTTAATTGCAGGTATTGCTAATACTTTAGCTTCTGTACATATGGTGGCAGCAGCAACATTAGGCAAGGTCGTACATTTTGAAATTGCTTTGAGGACTGCGGCAACTGAGGATTTAGTAGTAGCTAAATCTTCACTTAAACTTTCAACTGCTTCTTTTGCTGCTGTTTTAGAATAATCTGCTGCATCTTTCATTTGGCTTGCAGCATCTTTTGTAGTATCAAGAGACTCTTTAGCAGTTTCTAAAGAATCACTTAATCCTTCTTGTGCATCAGCACAACCAGTAGGAATTCCGCTTCCTGTTTTAGGCATTGCAGTAGCACTTGCTTCTCCAAGTCCAGTATCTGCGTCGCCTGCAAGGTCTGATGCCTCATTTGCAGTAGTAGTAATGTCGCTTACATCCTCAGATAAATTATCTGCAGCATCAAGTGCTTCTTCTTTTCCTTTTTTTAATCCAGTTAAAGTTTTCTTTGCATTAGTTGCTGCTTCTAATGCATTACACTCAAGCGGACAAGCAATTTGTACTGCGTCTGCAGCAGTAACTACTGTTCCACTAACTGCAGTATCAACCGCCGTAAGTGCAGTATTAGTAGTGTCTTTAGCCTCCTGCATTGTCGTAACACTATTATTAAGATTTTCTACTTCGTCAGTCATATCTCCTGCTTTATCAAGAACTTCTTCTGATTGATTTAATCCTTTTTTAATTGATTTTCCTGCTTTTTTTCCTGCTTCCGTTGTTGCATTTCTTGCTGCGGCTAATGCAGGTTTTGCTCCCATTAAACCACCAGCAGCTGCTCCAAGTCCTGCAGTTCCCATGTCAAATGCACTTTCTTCTTCTAATTCTGATGCAGTTCCCCAATCACAAGCAGATGCATCTACAGGGACTGTTTCACTTAATTGTCTATTAGTTAGTGTTGCAATATCTTTTGCTCCTATTCCTTTTACTACAAAATTGTATTTACTAAGTGTAAATGGTTCTCCACTGTGTCCATAACTTCCTGCGTTTGAAAATCTGCTTTGGGTGTATTCTCCACTTCCTGTTCCAAATGGATTAGAGTATCCTCCACCGATTCCTTCTGGTGCAAGTGTTACTAATACTTCTCCGATTCCTCTCCATGAACCGCCTTCAGGTTTTGCTTCTATTCCAATTCCATAAATTCCAGGAATTGTTTCTCGATTAACCATTATTTCTTGTGTGGTTCTTCCTTGTTTAAATTCAAAAGTTAAAGGACTAACTATTACTCCTCCTTCTGTTGTTCCTCCTTTACATCCTGAGTCTCCATGACATAATCTAACATCTACTTTTAAGTTTCCGCATTCAGTAGCATCCAGAGTAAATGTTCCTGAATTTCCAACTCCAAGGTCAAGTGATGGAGGGCCACCTTCTCCAATACTTGATTGTATGCAATTTTCAAGATTAACAATAAGAATATCTGAGTTTATTGTTCCTCCACTTCCTGCAAGAGTTAATCCGGCACTTGTTTTTATTTCTCCATCAATATTAATAGTAAATTCTGCTCTTTTTCCTTCGGATAATGGTTTTGCAATAAAGTTTAGTCTACCTACGTAGTTTGTTCCGTGTTCAATATTAGATAAAAGTTTACTCCATATTCCCTGTTGAAGTATTTCACTTGAGCTTTCTCCTGTTTCGGGATTAGTAATTGTTAATTCTACATTTCCAATTATTCCATCTACTCCCACCCAATTTATTGTTCCTACTAAATAATCAAATTCAATAAATTCGCCTGATCCAGTAGTACAATTGTTTTGTAATTCAAATTCAATTGATACTTGGCTATTAATTGTTGATTCGTCCCAATTGGTTTGAGAAATAACTAAACAAGAATCATTTGATGGCAGTTCACCTAATTGTATTTTTGTATCAAATGGAACTTCAAAAACCCAAGTTACTTCTGGATTGTTTTTTGGAGAAACTTCTATAAGCAAATCAAGTTCTACTGTTTTTTCTGTTTCTAAATAATTTGCTTCTTCTCCAAATGAACTTAGTATTTCTACTGCTGCTTTTTCATTTTGAGGGAGTGTTATTCCAATATACCCTGCTAAAAAATTATCCATTTTTTCTTCATTAAGTAATCCAATAAATCTTCCAGTGGTTCTTATTTTTTTAATTGTTAAATCAGTTCCTGATTGATTTGTTATTGAAAGCATACTTGTTGAATCTTCATTATTTTTACTTACAGTATTATTTATTTTTTCTGGTGAAAAAATAACTGCTTCGTAACTAATTTCTTTTTCTATTGTTTTTGCTCCTAGCCCTGCTTTTTCTGCACTAATAAAAAGTTTTGTTCCTGAGGAGTATGAGGGTAATTGTATCTTTACGGTTCCATTAAAATCAGTTGTGGCAACAAATCCAGTTTCTTCTCCTAAAGAAGATAAACTTGTTACAATTACTTTAGCTTCATTTATTCCAAATCCTGCTTTATCTCCAGTTAAATAAGTAGCATTAACTGTTAAGTCGGTTGGAACATTTGAAATGATTAATTCTGGTTCAACATTTAATTCAATGTTTTCCATGAAGAAAGGGAAGAAAAATAAGTTTTCTTCAAATACTATTTGTTGGTCTGAAATTATTTTAAAAATTAATTCTGATGAATTCATTGTTTTTGGTTCAAGTAATAATTCTCCTGAAATAGTTTTATTTTGTCTAAATTCTCCAAGTGAAATATTATCCACTTCAAATAAAGGCGTTCCTGAAGAAAATTCTTGAGAATCTGCATTAGTAATTGTATAAGATGTAATACTTACTTCTTCTGAAATTCCAGTTCCATTGTAGGAATTAAATATTTTTAATTCTGCATTATCATGTAATATTTTTGAATTATTAGTAATAGAAAAAGAAAGAGCATAAGGTGAAAATGTTTTTACATCATAAGGGTATTCAATAAAAATTCCTTCTGTTTCATCAAGTAATCTTTCTCCAAAACAAAAATCTTCATAACAAAGCTCATCCATTCCTTCATAAAATGGTTTTGTGTATGGCTCGGCATAAATCGCTAATTTATTGGGGGTTTCTTCTGATTCATTAAGTTCTTTATCTACTGGGTCTCTTAAATAACTTGAACCATCTCTTCCCCATACTCGGTAATGTAATGGTAAATAAGTTTCTGTAATTGTTCCTTGGTGTACTCTTATTTCTGCTTCTAATTCATAAATTCCTGATTCAGGGTCATTCCATTTTAATGAAATCCATTTAGCATTATTATTTGTTATTTCTGCTTCCCCTATAGGGGGGTTATAAGTTTTTCCTCTTGTTTCTGATGCGTTTTGAGTATTTATTTCAGAAAACCAAATACGATCTTTTTCAAGTTTGTTTTCTTCTCCGACTCTTAAAAAAGCACCAAGTTCATCTAAATCTGCATCTGTTGGAACAGTAATCAAAAATTTAGCAAGGTATACTGAACCTGCTTCCAATTGAGAAACATCTCTATCTGATTTTGAATAAACTCCTAATAGTTTAATTTTCGGTTTTGTTCCAAGGATTTCCTTTTCAAGAACAACATCAAATTCTATTTTTTCATTTTTAAAAACTTGTTTTGAAGAAGTAAAATAAGTAGTATAATCATCCTTTCTTACTACGGTGTAAACTTTTTTATCTGCTTTTACATTCTTAAGTTCCCCTTCTCCGTTTGCGCCAATGGAAACCGTTCCAAGTGATGTGCCATAATCAGTGAATATTTCTGCTTCTGCAAATTCAATTGAATCTCCTTCGGCATTTTTTACATTAATAGAAATTATTCCTGCTCCAATTTCCATAATCATTTTTACAGTAGTTGGTTCGTTTGGATCAATTTCAAAAGATTCAGATTTTCCTTCTCCGGGATATTTTTGTGCAAGTGCAAAATAAGTTCCTTCTGCAACATTACTAAAAGGAGAAGTTAATCCTTCAGAATCAGTAAACCTATACCCGTATGCAGTTTCAATAAAACCATCTTCATCAACAAGCACTACTTTTGCATTTTCAATAGCTACTTCTTCTTCATCAACCACTTGAATAATTAATGCCCCACAAGTTTCAGGAGTACATTTTTCAAGTTCGGTTTCAAAAGTTTGAGTGCTTCCTTTAGAATAATCTTCAGTATTAAAAATA
>Ga0075122_10001705_pt1 | contig 15165 bp, 20 predicted proteins | sample AntAceMetag02UKB_FD_69790 | JGI IMG/M metagenome (GOLD analysis project Ga0075122, IMG submission 69790) | Saline lake microbial communities from Ace Lake, Antarctica - Antarctic Ace Lake Metagenome 02UKB | ecosystem: Environmental > Aquatic > Non-marine Saline and Alkaline > Saline | place... | reverse complement strand
GTTTCTTTTCCAGCTTTTCAATATGAACAATCTCCTTTACTTCTTCAACCTCAAAAACATTACTGTCTGCTATTGGAGGTTTGTTCGTAAAAACCGTTTCTCCACTTCCAACAATAACATCTTTTCCTAGGAATGAATCACGAAACTTCCTTGTATCTTTTAATTTGTTTGTTACTTTATATTTCATTTTAAACTTTTACCCCCCTTGCCACTGCTCTTTTAAATACTGGTCGGATTTTTGGTACAGCCCTTGCTATACCTCTTTGAATGAAAGGATGGGGTTTAACATAAATACCAAAACTTTTAATCTTACCACTCTCGACCATCCTAGCACGAGTTCTGATGTTCGGTATAATTGCTTTCTTTGACCATGCAAGTAATCTCTGTCTGCTACCTTTAACGCTTACCCAATGAGGTCGCATTGAATCTAGCTGAACAGCATACTGTGGCATCATTAAATAACCAGTATTACTTCTTTTGCTCTGTTCCCAACGGACACCGTTACCCTGTAAGTTCCCAGAAGAATCCATGATAAAAGCTTGACGTGCAGATGTTTTCATATCTCTAACAAGAATTTTGCCCCACCTTTGCATTCCTAATCTTGTAGTCTTCGGCAATCTTTTCCGGATTCTTCCAATAGTATTAGCAGCCTTAATTAAATCTCTTCTATTCCTTATTTCTATAACACGTACCATTATGAACTTATTTGAATTCTGCTCTTGAAAGACAGCATCAAACTCCTCCTATAAACTAATTCATTGGCAATTATTTCTGTGTTCACAGAAGTTGTGGTACAGTTAGAATATTTCATTGAGTTACTGCTCAATGTATTTCTGTTAGTTTTATCCATGAACGTTTCGACAAGAGAATTGGAAATTGAATCCATATGAGTTAATCCTTTACCATCATTCTCACCGTAACCTCTATCACTTGTAACAATTTCAACTTCAATATCCCAAGAAACATTTTTTGATTTACCGTCGAGACTTCCACCCTCTGAGTCAATGTCTGTGTCGGCAGGATGAACTATAATGTAAGGATAGCCCTTACTCTCAATAGACTTAATGTCTGGCTCACGAGAATATACCCACTTTCTGAACTCAGCAGAAGATATTGTTGGGTCAGAAACATTGCTTGAAGTCACAAGCGCTACTACGTTATTCCTTGATTCACTAAACAGGTTACTGTAAGTTAATTGGCTCGCCATAATTTTATACCCTCAGGTTCTAAGTATTCCCCATTGAGAATACTATATAAGAGTTTACTATCCTAGTAATCTCTTCCATATCTGCGTTCAACATCTCTGGACGGAACTCGTTCCTACCAGCTATCATTGCTTTCCCGATATTGTCAGTTATTAATTGTCTCTTCGCAAATAGTAATGTTAATCTTGTGATGTCAGTAGGGATTGAGTCATACCCATGATAATATAACATTTTCACCCTGTTAGCTACCCCAGACTTTGTAAGCCTATCTGGATAATATGATGCTGTGAAAACTGAATCTGCGAAACTGAACATTAATCCATTTTCGGTCGCATACATTCCAGAGTCCCAAGGTTGAATCGTAAATGTAACTGCTGTACCCTCACTGGTATTAGACAAGAATAACATCGTAGAATGTATCGCATCGCCATGAGAATGCACTCCAGAAGTAGTACCCAATATTCCTCTAGTGCATCCAGTCAAACTATCAGTAGTAATCCCAGTATATGAAATTGCTTCACTCCCGACAAGAATGTTTCCAGTGGTTGGATAATCGTCACCTGTCCCCACAGCCAAACTTACCGTGCTTGCCGAAGATGTTAACGCCCCACTCAATGTCGTAGAAACGTCAATCAAAGGTTTCTTACTAGTAATTATCTGGTCATTAAAATAACAAAATGATGGTTGTATTTCCGTTTCAAGAGTATAAGCAGGGTTGGTTTGGGTTGCATCAGTGTATAAAGTGTTTGTAGTGTTTTCAACCTCCTTCTCAGCCCTACTTAACACAGAATTGACGAAAGCGTCAGACATCCCATTTGAAAAATAATTATACTTAGCAGTTAGGGCATTCGTTGTAAGTAGTGTTACTCCGGCAGCTGTTAATGTTATCTCTCCAGTAGTTAGGTCAAGAGCATAATGTGTTACGTCTGTCATTGCTACAGCGTTAGCATACAGTGTATAACTGCTTGCAATAATGTTTTGCTGGTTCAAATAGAATTGTGTGGTAGAATCATCTCCTATTCCGACTGCTTCATTTGTTGGTGTCCCTGCAATATCCCATGATGGAATAGAACTTGAAACTCCGATTATATCAGCTAACTGTTGCGTTGTAGCATATTTCAAATTTTCGGCATATACAGTTTGCGAAGATGTTACAAAATAATTAATCTTTATAATACTTGCATCCCATAGTGCATTCAAAAATGTTATTACACCACTAGAAATTGTATAATCATTAGAGGCTCCTTCATGTAATGTAGCACCATTAACTATCAAATCAAGACCAGATGTCATTAATCTTGAATCAGATATTGTATATGTTCTATTTGATGCACCGTCTGAACCAGTAGCGCTAGCACCGGTAGTGTTTATTGTTTTAGGAGTTGATGTTACAAATGCCATATTATTCCATAGTCTCTGTTTTATTTAAGTCTTGTTATTTAACTTACTAACCAAGTATTATCGTCTAAAACAATGGAGCACCCTGAACTCAAATTTATATTACCATAATTTGTGATGTTAGCATTCATATAGAATAAACCTGCACCGTTGAAAACTAAATCGTTACCGCCCATCGCAATATTAGAATCAATCGAACAATTATCATCACAATCAATATTCCAATTCCCTGATGTATATGTACAAGTATCTGTCGCCCCAGCAGAAATACTCAAACTTCTAGTCTCTGTAACATCCTCATTTCCAAGAGCATCCTTCGCCGAAGCAAAATACGTATAATTCCCAATTTCTAAACCATCAGTTACATTTTTAGTTTGATTAACATAAAGATACCATTGTGATTGGTTTACTTTGTTCAAGTTTGACATGTATAGTTGATTTACTTCTTCAGCGTTCAATGTCTTATTCCAAACCCTGAATTCGTCAACTGAACCATTAAGACTTTTACCATTCCCATAGCCAAGAGCATCTATTGTCATAGTTCCCAATGGATTATTTACTTCCTGACTTATTCCATTTATATACAATTCAGAATTAGTGTCGTTGAATACGAATACAAAATTACTCCAATCCGTATCTACGGTTGAATGTGTAAAAGTTACAAAAGTCCCCGTAAAATTTCTTATTTGTGTTACGGTACTACTAATAATTCTAAAAAAATTATTTCCACTATCTTTGTCCCCCAAAAGATATAAATATTGTGTATCTGTAGGAATATAGTCTGGTTTTATCCAAACACTAATAGTCATATTAGCTTGTAACGTTTTTTGTGGAAAGTTTATTCTATCGCCAATAGCTTCACTAAAATTGTATGCTCCATTAAATTTACCACTAGGAATCCAATTAGAATTTCCAACAACAGTCCCATTATTCCCACTACCACTCACATCCACAACATGCGTACTATTCTCACCCAACGCACTCACGTTATCAAGATTATACATCAAAATTAAACTATCATTGAACAATGTAAAATTAGTCCCATTCCAATTATATTTTACTTCATCTAAATCATCTTCAGTAATCGATACGTTAATCTTAACCGAAGCATTAGAAGTTGTAGTATCATTCGCAACACTGTCAACCGTGAACTCGATTCCAGGAACATCAGAATAATATGTTATATTGAGATAAGGTCTTGATAAAATAGTAGATATTTCTTTTGATAAATACCCGGTAGTTGCACTTATAGTCTCATCCGATGATATTAATGCAAATGAGATATTTAATTTTTTTTTATCTAAGGCAATAGAATTATTAATATTAAATATATGGAAACCAGCATCTCCAATCCCGATTTCAAAAGATTCTCTGTCTTCTTCTGTTAAATTACAATGAGTGCTATTATCAAAATCAACTCCACATGGCTGATTATTCCAAGTTAGTTGTGTTTCATCTAAAATATTATCTCCAGTACCATTTATCCAATCGTTATATATATGATGAACACTAATATTCCCAGCTGTTGCAGAATTAAAGCTTTGATAAATATATAAAAAAGAAGATTCTATACCTGAAATACCATTTATTGAAGTAAGATTAAAAGAAATATAGCCCCTTAATATAGCACTATTATTTCCAACATACAAATATGTTCCACCTGCATAATTTGCATCTGGAAAGTCAGTTCTAACATAACTATCCTTCAAATTTTCAGTCACATTATCTTGCAGAATAATAGTCGTAGAATTTCCCCCAAAATGTAATTCATCACCAAACATCGAATCAATAGTCAAAATGTGTTCTTCTTTTAAATCTTTAAATTTAACATTTTCTTCTTTAGTTTTTATCTCAATTTTCTTACCATCAGCATCATAATTAATCTTATAATTCTTTATAGGAATATCTTTGTTTTTATCATCGTTTATCTTAAATTTTATTGTCTTTGACGTATAATTCCAATCTTCGCATTCAGCCATATGCTTACCATCAAAATTAACGACACATTCAATACCAGAATTCTTTAAACTTCTTGCATCCTCAATCTTCTTCCAAGTATCATCCTCTTCGACGAACCTAACACCAGAGTATAATATTGAATTACAAACTCCATCTTTGCAATGCGTTTCTGTTCCTTTAGTATACGTATTCTCATAAGGGCTTATCCAAGCTGGGTCCAAATATTCCCTATCCTCATAATTTACTGCCCACTTTATTGTATCATACGGTGAATTCTTGTATGCAATTATTCTGAATTTGTAATCTTTTCCGTCACGTAAAACATACGAATAAACTACACCTTTATTGTTTGGAGCCCCACACCACGTACCTGTACAAGAAATATTGAGTGGAATATCACGCCAACCATTTCCCCAGCTTCTTTGAAGTTTCCAATCCTTAACTGCTGGACTGAATGCAAACGGAGTTTCACGCCCCCAAGGGTCATATCCTATTGGATAAATAAAAATGTCTTCATTCGCTGTAAAATTAATGTAGGCATAACAAGGGTCATCTAACGTCCCGGCACAAACTTGGTCTCCACTAAATCCTGTAATAGTTATAGCTCCACTCAAACTAAGATTTAAAAATATTAACCCGATTATCGTTCCTACAACACCGCTAGGTATACCTATCCTTATTGCCCACTTTTTTATGCTCTCTACATATACTTTTTTCATTTTTCATTTTATCCTGAAATTATTAAATTAGTACCATTATAATAAACTGAACCTTCTTGTCCATTACCAAAATATATCTTCGAATCAGTTGCAACATAAACATTCTCAATTTCGTCTGATGTACTACCAAGATTATTTCCAGCAGTATCAAGATATCCACCCAATGATGGTGAAGTATCATCCGATAAGTCCGCCAAATAAGTTCCATCATCAGTTATATCTCCTGCGTTTATATCGCTTGGACTTCCTAAATTATCCCAATAATCAGAACTATTAACTGCTAGATATATTCCAGCAAATGTGGTATTAAATGTTATTGTTCCGGTTGAAGTTATTGCACCACCAGTCAAATAAGTATCGTCTGTTGCTACACTAGTTACTGTTCCACTGCCACCAATTCCTGTCAACGAACTTCCGTCACCATAATAAATTGTAGCATTAACATATGGAGCTCCTGTTATGTTGTAAATCTCCATTAAATTTATGTTACCCTGTGGTATAAAATCTGTAGCTGACACCAGAATGGCAAATCCTATAATTGCTATTACTAATGGTATAATTAATATTTTTGTTTCCATTGTATATACTTAGAGCTTTTAAACGGCCTCAACCTACAAAATGTAAGGTTTCAATCTTTTTAATTGTTTCTAATTATTGCTCACCCAAAAGCAAAATGCTGTGACCATTATTGAACCGGAAATTCCTGAAATGAATAATATAATACGTTTTATCCATCGAACATCAATCTGCAATTCTGTCATATTATGATTTAGCACATTGACAAGAATATCAAAATTATCTTTAAAATCTTTGAACGTTTTACCGTCTATGTAATGTCCGTTTTTAGTCATTGTTTAATCTTAATAAGAATAATTGTAAGTTGCTCTACTAGCCCAGACTTTGTCAAATGTATCTTCACCCTCTGCCCATGCCCTATTATCAAAATACCCATTCGCATCATACGTTAGTTTTGAAATTAACCATACAGCGTCAGCTTCTTCGCTCCCAATTACTGCCCAACCTTGGTAAACGACAACTCCTGCGGCAGTGTTCTCAACTCTCTCCTCACAAAGAGCTACATTCAAAATTGACCTAATATTAACAACTTGATGACCACCGAATGTACTCAACTTATTATTTTCTTTCTCAACCCTTGTATCGTTAGTCGCTACCATCTTCAGTTTCTAGGAATTCGTCTCTAATTCTTATCCAATTCCTCCTTTTCAAATCTTCTTTAGCTTCAGCTTCCCTCTTCTTTTGTTTTTCAATTATTCTATTGTATTCTCTACAATTAAAACATAATCTTTCTCCACCTGTTGCGTCATGGCATTTAGGACAAACCTCTGTCTTCTCAAAAAGGTTCTTTATTTTATCAAATATTTTCATTAAAGATACCTTAATCGTTGTTTAATTGCGTTCAATACTAATGGTCTGGATTTGTCGTTTTTCTCAATCTTCAAAAGTTGTTCTAACTGATTTTTGTTCAACTTGTCTTCTGCCACATTTTTCTTTACAACGCTCTGATTTCTTTCCAAATAATCTTCTAAAATATCATTCACTGTATCTTTCTGTTTTTCTACAACTTCTTGTTCAGTAGATTTAACAGCATCTTCAACTTTTTCTACGTGGGGCACGGCATACACCTCTAACCAAGCCTCGGCCTGCCTATCTGGGACAGTATCTCCAATTCCATATTCTCCTATTACTTTTATTGCTTTGTACATTTTTTTACCTCCATGCTATTTAGTTACGTGTGTTTAGGGGGGCTTAAAAAAAATGCCCCACATAAACGAAATTTCTTACTTTCTACCGTAAAGTGTCAAACACACTTTCAAATCAGATAGACCTGTCGAATGTATTGTAACTGTCGAATCACTAATCGCACAAGATAATGGTATCGTTAAGGTACCAGCATCTTCATTTATTGTAGCTCGAACAGCTGTAACTTCCGAAAAGATTCTACTAACATACGTTTCACCATCTGTGACTGTTAACAATACTACTTCTTTTGAAGCATCGTGAGTCCCAATCGTGTCCGTTATCGTAGCTGCTGCCATTTTACTTATTCCCGTAAAGAGTTAAGCAAAAATATTTACTTGCCAATATGGTATCAGCTGCTGCGCCAGAACAATGGATTGTCACTGTTGGACTACTAAATGCTAAAGATATTGGTATACTTAATGTACTAGTATCTTCCATCAATGTAGCCTGTCCAGCTATAACTTTTCCAAACTTCTTACTCGTATAAGTGCTTAAATGTGAACCACTCAATACAACAGTTTCTTCAACAGGGTTGTTTACCGCTAGGTCAGTTACGAGAGTTGCTACTGTCATTATGCAGCCTCCTCGAACCAGACTTCGCCATAGGTTGTTCCCACGGTTCCACCGGATAGAGTTAACGTAGCTCCACCTGTTCCAACGTTTGTCGAATAAAGTCCTGAAGTGGCAGTTCCTTCTTGTACTGCGTCACTACTGCTATCTACTGTAATAGCATTGAAAGATATTGGTACTCCAGATTGAAAATTACTCAACAGAATCCAGTCAGCGTTATTAGTCTTAGTAACCTTGAAAATATATTGTATTAATCTCATCGGTGTACCAGTCTTACCGGTACTAGGTACATATATTTTCTGCACTACACTTGGTGTCATTACTGCAGCTGTCATTATGCGGCCTCCTCAAACCATACTTGTCCGTATGTAGTTCCAGTCGTTCCACCAGCGAATGTCAGTCTTTTAGTAGCATCTGTGAAAGTCAAACCAACAGTTCCTTCTTGTACTGCGTCACTACTGCTATCTACTGTAATAGCATTGTATAGTATCGGTACTCCAGACTGCATATATGTTGAAAGTACAATCCAATCTGAATCAGCGGCCTTAGTTCCCTTAAAGGTATATTTTACTAACCTCATTGGTGTTCCAGTCATACCTGTGCTAGGGACATATGTCTTTTGTACGACACTTGGCACTATTGCTGAACTCATCTTTTCTTATTGGAGTCTTTTGTTTTTTTCATTTGTTTTTCTCCGTTTTTAAATTTAATCGTGTTATACTCCGTCCAGAGTTATCCTTACGGGATAAAGCGTTGATTGTGACCCCAATAATGAGGCCACAGTCGAATTTAATTCAGCTAATCTAATTTAACTAACTTGTTGCGCAAGTGTGGATTTGAACCATACGTCTTGGCGCCCTATTATAGATTGCAAAGTATGTCTTGATGAAAGCGTCTTCGCTATCAGCATTCTTACCTAGCTTCTCTAATGTTGGCGGAATCCAAACTCCAGCTCTGTGCGTCTCTAAATCAACAAGGAACCAGTCATCAGTGTTACAGTCCTTATCTCTAAAGATAGGGATTGAATCCACGAAAACGTCAGTCTTGAAACCGAAATCTGTATCAGCTGCAGTCAACATTCTTCTACTATCATCAAATTTACCTTTATATAAATCTGCTTGAATGTGATGCGTAATGAAAACTAGATTTCGTTCATTAGCTCCTTCTAACACGGCTTGCCTAATAGCAGCCCTCAAGTTTGCCATTGAAATAATGGTTGACCCTTGGTCGATAAATGTTTCACCGGCACTATCCGGGGACAGCTTGTTAGTAGAACTTCTTGTTAAGTTGTAGAGAGTTCCGTTTCCAGCACTATCAGTAATGTATTCGAATCCGATAACAGCGGATGCGCTTTCTAATCCTACTTCTGCGAACAGAGCAGCATTCAAAACGGCAAGCATGTCAACAGCCGAATCCATAACCTCTTGTGCAAACACATCGCTTACAGGGCCTCCTCGAGCGGCAGCAATCATGTCACCATCAACAGAAACACCGACTTGTAGTTTTTTGAACTTAGTCTGATATTTTAGTCTAGTAACATTATCTGTGGAAACAGAATTCCCAACATAGAAAGTCGCGCTAGCGTTAGCAGCAGTCTTCAGTGTAAACTGAACTTGGTTATTCCCCTTCTTGCTAAAGTCGTCTTTAGCCAATAGGTTCCATGCAACAGTTTCTTGATTGATAGCATTATAGATTACAGGGTCATAGACATCTTGTAGTTCAGCGGAACTTTGTAGATAATCTGTGTCTGAATTCTGGTTTGTTGTAACTCCCAATGACTTAAACTCTAAGTTTGTGCCGTTTACACTAAAGCTCTTATACTCTCTACTTTCGCAAGCAGAAGTAGTTGATGTTCGCCAATCTAATTTCATAGAATCGCATACATCAGCAGCTCGTCTAAACTGTTCTTTTAGTTCAAGTTTTCCAGGGGCTTCTAAAACCTCTCTGAATGCCTTTACCTCGAAGGAAACTTCTTTAGCGTCGGCAGTTGGTTTATTATCCCTTAGGACTTTTTCTTTCAATTCCATCTTGCCAATTACGTTGCTAGCAATCTTCTCAGCAGTTTTGTTCAAAAGTTCTTTCTCTTCAAGCTCTTTTTTGTTTGCTTTCCAAGTCATAAATTCTTTTGTTTCTTCTGTTGGAACAGCTTCTTCTTTTGAAGGTTCAGTTACTTCAGCACTCGGCTGAGGCTCTGCCTCCGGTGAAGAAGGTTCTTCCTGAGTTTCTTGCACAGTTTCTTCCTCTTTAACTTCTATTTTACTCATTTTTTTAACCTCCATAGTATTTAGTTGTTCCATTCCAACCATCTCTTTGAATTCTTTGAATCCATAGGAGGTCGTAATAGCATTAGGGTTTTTGGGGTTACTGGCTGCTGTGTATCCTGCTAGCCTAGTTCCAGGGAGAAGTGAACGAACAAGTCTGTCACCTACCCAATCAAAATCTGTTGTTTGAAAACCATCAGTATCATAAGTTATTGAGAATGAATTTAATTTCCCATTACGGAAATCTTCTATAATCTCTGGAGTTTTAGGGTCATTTTTTAGAAGTTTTGTGTCAACGAATAATCCGTGTTCACCGTCTGTTAACTCGATAACCCTTGCCGGAGTTTTATCAACATCAGCCTCTCCAAAGTATTCTGCAGCGTAAGGATGACCTTCACTATGATGAACACCCATTACACGTGCATCTCTATTGGTATTAATTTGGTGAGCAAAACTATCAAGCGTTTCTCTAGGTATTCTATCCGGGATATAAACACCTTCTTCTTTATCAACGTTATCAACATGAGATGTAGCAACCAAACCTTCTACATGAAAACATCCCTCCAATTCCTTAACCTCGAATCCAGAAACGCTACACATAAATTCTTTACGTTCTTTCCCTCGTGGAAATGGTGAAAATTCGTCGTATCCTTTTTTCTCTATCCATGCAGAATAAAGGCTCTCACCACGAATATCGTTGAACTGTTTAACGAATCTTCCATGAATATTTTGAAAATCTTTATGTCTTTCCATTTTATGGGTCTATCCTTTTTCCTCCAGCTTTCTGTTGATTTTTATTTTGAGTGTCTTGCTTCTTTTTTGCTTTCATTTTATTGTCTTGATTTTTTTGCACGTTCTGGTCAGTGTTCAAATTTTGATTCAACATCTGTGATTTCATCTCTTCCTCATCCCTTTGCTTTTTTTGTTCTTGAGCCTCTTCAATGACGTCCTCGTCAATCTTTAAATAACTACCTGCTTCCTCGATTGTCCATAATCCTAATTGTAATCTCTGTTCAGCAACGGAAGTCATCTGCATTGCATTTTGAGTTTCACGAACCTCATCTTGTAAATAACCTCTACCAAACTTCATCTCAACACCAAAGTATGGTATCCATAATTGTCTATTGTAAGTCCCCTCCATCTTAGCTTGCCATACACTAATCTTTCTCCAATAACCAGTATCAGCCAACCCACCAGCGTCGCCACCGCTCGCAGCCTTACCTACAAGAAAAGGAATCCTACCAATCGGAATACCGTACATCATTGCTAAAACGCTTGTTAAATATAATCCTAAATCCTTATTCTCCATCTGCTGTTCAACTTCCATCAATTTTTCTATTGTCAAATCTCCAGTAAAAACTAAATTACCGTGCTTATTTTGGATTTTTTTGTATTTGGTTAAAGTGTCGATAAGGTATTGATGATTCTTACTCCCAGCTAATTCTTTTGGCAAAATAAATACGTTATCAGGTTTCCCGCCATTTTCGAAAAATGAAACATAATTCTGGGTGATAAGCCATAGAAGATAAATCTCCGACATTATCGCCTCCATAGGCGGGAATGGGTATATCTTTCCATCTAACGGCATAAGACGAAACATCAAAATTTCTTCAGTAGAAAATTCTCTTGTGTTAGTTCCAACTCGCTGAACGTAGCCAGTAATATCATATTCATCAGAATCAATAGATACGGTGCTTGCAGCCATGTGTCTTAATTTTTTTACAAGTTTTTCTGGGCTTTCATCTTTAATAAGCTTCATCATTCTTTCGGCTTTAAATTCTAATTCACCCTCCTTAATCTCCGGCATTGTTTCTTTCAATGATTGTGAACAAAACTCCTTCAGCTGTATATCCTTAACTTTACCCATCCAATTATACCCGATACCGTTAATCAATAAATCGTAAATCGTCTCCTCAGCAACGTCAACCCCAACATTAATATCCCAAAACTTTTTAGCTCTCAAAATTTTGTTACGTCCAGAATCTTTCTTCAAAGGGAAAAATTCTACACCATCACTTAACATATCTGTTGCGATGATGTTAAGAAATCCTATCAACTGCGGGGAACGTCTAGCCCATTTCATAAAAGTCTTAAAAGTGTTATCCTTAGAATTTGGGTTAAACTTAGAAAATCTTTCCAAAAAAAGAGAATTTAATAATGGGAGGTGTCTATCATTTGTTGTCGAATTAGTTTTTTGCAGGTATTGTTGTAGTTGCACCATTTTTTCTTAGTCGCCAGTAAATACTTAATATCTGCTTTACAGCAACTCCACATCCGAGCATCTTAACAAAATGTGAATCTGATTCCACCAACGCCCATATAGCGAAATAAGTTAACGCTCCTTCAAGCGTGACTTCTGCTAACCACATTGCTGAATCATTCCTCATTGCAATAAAATCAACATCTTTTATCCATAGCTTTGGTCTTCCTGTGATTTTCTTCCAAGTATTGTTAATTGATATTATACCATTACTGATATACTTGTTAAAACTAAGTCCAAGAATATATTTAAATCTATCGGATTTCCTTGACCCAGTAGTAACAAACTCAGCGTTACGTTTATTTATCTGATTCAACAAATTCTGCTTTGTTTCCTTTCTTATAAGACTCATCATATTCCTCCCTTATCACCTTACCATCATAATAATCTTCCTCAATAGCAACAATATCTTCCTCTGTAAACTTTCTTTCCAACAAATCCTTTTTCGCGAAATGTGCGTTACGCATACTTATTATTGCTTGCATTTTTTGCATAGCGTATTCAGTCCTCATCAACTCCAATGTTTTAGGGCATCCATCAATACTTTCCCTAACAGCCTTATTTTGGACCTGGACAGCAATCATGTTACAACGTGCCAAAAAATAACGACCATTGATAATGTTTCTTATATAATCATTCTTCATTTTAGTAATTTCCATCTGCATCCCGAAAGCCATCTCCTTAATCTCTTTCTCTGTTTTTTCCTTTTTATCCATTTTTATTCACCTCCCTTGCTTTACTCTTATATTTGAATAAACAGTTGTCGGTAACAACAAAAGGATTGCCCTCAACACCAGCAGCCTCTAATGTTAACTCCTGACAAATTAGAGGTTTCAAATTGCTTCCATGTAGCTTACATAAGTTATTTTCTAATTGCATACAAGGGTGCAAATAATAAACATTTTTTCCAATAACGTAAATCCGGTCTTTCTTGAAACGTAATATTCCGCGAATGTAATCAACATCATGGTACTTGTAGTAAAGCATATCGCTTAACCCCAGTTTACGTTGAGGCTTTACAGTAAAATAAATTGAACCACGGGATAACTCTTTTGGGTCAACATCAATTTTTATCATCTTACAGCATTCAGCATCACAATGTTTGTGCCAATCCTTACAATCCTTACAATCCTTACAGTCGGAATACCTAATCTTGTCTTCTTCAGAAATCATTTTTCTTTTATTAATAATTTATATAAACGGTCTATAACTTCTTTCAAATTATCTTCAAAATCTTGCTTATATTCTATTTCCCAAGCGAAAGGGCCGCGCCCCGGGAAACCAAATTTATCTCCAGGTATTACCATTGTTATATGTCTTGGATTAAAAAGTAACTTTCCAGTGCATTTTGTTGGAAGATTTACTATTTCTGGTTCAAGATTTTCTCTCAATATTTTTTCTATTTCTTTTTTGTTTATCATATTATCACCGCACTAATCGGAAGATTGTCAGGAGCAATGATTAAACTTGCAAATCCGGCAAGAGCATCAGGAAAATCGTCCCTATCCCTTTCATTCTCGTGGTGAACCTTAAGCAAGCCACGAGGAGATTTCTCGAACCTCAGAGTGCTCAATTGCTTATCACATTCCTGGACATAAGGTATTTTAATTCTACGGTTCTCTGCCAATAGTTTTAACAAAGTGTAAATTCGTGATTTGTTCTCTGACGAAAATTCGACAGGAGAAGCTTGAACACCCAATTGCTCAACACGTTTAGTGAAATCCTCTAAACCCCTTCCAACACCAGTGTTATCCCAACCAACCATGGCAATATTCCCCATACCATATGATTTAACCAAATCCTTCAAATCTTCATCAATAATCTCTGTGTATGGTGTCCCAGATGGATATTCCTTCATCTCATATACCTTTATCTTTGGGGCCCAGTCATCATCACTAGAGTTAATCGGTATACCGATTACTCTTACGGTTCTATCTCTAGCCTTCGCCCAATCAAAAAATATGTAAACTGGAGTGCTAAACACGGCCGGCAACATTGAGCTTCTATCCTCCTGCATATCCTTACGTTCATCCAAAGTTAGGAAACCACCCTCCGGAGAAGTGAATATTGCAAGAAGAGTGGAATCTATTTGTTCCCTGGTCAAACTTACGGACAATTTATCAAATTCCTCCTGTGTGTTGGTGGGACAGTCCAAAAAATTGAAACGGTAATGGTGGTAAGCTGAATCGTTCCATAGCCTCCATCCGATGCCCTGCTGTCCATTAGGATTGGAAAATATCATTATTTGACCCTTAGTTGTATATGTTCTTGGTTGTAAAATTTGATTATGAAAATTTTCGCCATCGTCATAGAAAAATAACTCATCCTCGAGAGCCAAATCAACAGCATAACCCAACGCAGCCTCAGTAGCAGGAACACAGATAATACGACTTTCTGGTAACTCTTTCATCACTGTGAAGGTTTTGTCCAAATCCTTGTCATGTTCTTCAACCTCATAATAATGTTTAAAATAAATCTCAGTTTTTGTCTCAGAACTTCCAATATCATATTTGTAGTCCAACCTTGAGTTTTGTAGGAATTGCCTAATCTGTCTCAATAAATCTTTGGATTGCGGTAAAGTCTTGGATGTCATCAATACTGTGTGTCCAGGATGAGATAATGCATATGTTATAGCCTTTATACAAAGGGTGATAGATTTCCCAATCTGGTTGGCAGCAGCAAATAGAACACGTTTATGTGTATCATTCAAAATAATATCTTGATAAGCATAACATTTGAACCTTTTCGATAAATCTCTGGGGTCCTTAAAAAATGCGTAGGCATAGATAGTGGGGTCATATAACAACTGATAAGCCTCTTTCTGTTTTTTTTCGTCATCAGATTCTAACCACTCTTCTTTTAGCACTATATCCCATTGCTCAAACTTCTTAGCAGTTTCCTCGACCATCTCGATAGTCATACCATCACAGATACATTTAGTCATTCTAGTTCCTCCGGACTTTTAACTTCTGCTCCACAATAATCACAAATGTAAGATTTCCAAATACCATCATCAAAAGCCTGAAGTTCAC